>ERZ1026780.106-NODE-106-length-71263-cov-14.207589_pt1 | contig 71263 bp, 55 predicted proteins | sample MGYA00380126_ERZ1026780 | MGnify/ENA primary metagenome ERZ1026780 (study PRJEB33269, sample SAMEA4719762) | human gut metagenome | biome: human-associated habitat; feature: organic feature; material: feces | place: Cameroon | collected 2013-10 ... | reverse complement strand
GCAAGAGATTCAAAAGCAAGCTTGCAAGAAAGGCTACTGCAATTTTCTTTTTCATCTTATTTTCCTCCTTGGTTTGATTCGTTTTTAAGGCTCTGCCGTTAGATTCCGATGGGACGACTGCGCTGAACAGCGCCGCATGACGGCAGATCTGCGCCCCTGCATAACTCCCGAGGCTTATCTGCTCTGCTTTAATTTCAGACGCTGCGTCCTCGCAGCCTGTCAGTCAAACAGATATCTTTTCAGATATTCGGCAACCGCTTCCGAATTCGCGCCCTATTGTGATGATTCTTCTTTTCATGATATACCTCCTGTAAAAATGCCGCAAGGCATCGACCCTGCAGTGCAAAGCCGATGCCTTGTATTATATCATGCGTGGCTCGTGGGCTTTGCCTGTGCTGTTTCGCCTACGGGTCTGTGTATGAAAGCTTTTCTGTTTCAGTTTGATTCCTTTTCCGCCATGTGGGTTCCGATATATTTACCGGTTTTAACACGGGCGTCTGACGGTTTCTTTGCATTTTCGGGGATTATCCAATATGCCCCGGCTTTTTGCGCTCCGGTTATGCGACCGTCTCCGCAAAGAGCAACCACACGGCGTCTTGAAAGGTGCCAGCGTTCCGCCGCTTCAATAGCTGAAATGTATTTTATGCCGTACATCGTTTACATCTCCTCTCTGACTATATTATATTCCCAACATGGAATAATGTCAAGTATTTTTCGCTGAGAGCACACGAAAATTCGGACAGACCGTCTTTTCAAAAAAAGATATTATCATAAACCGATGCGTCTCACGCCTTTTCTCCGAAGTACCGGTAAATGCTTTGACTGCCATACCGGAAGAGGGAGGAACGGAGCATGTATTTCAGATCTGAAAGAAAAAAACAAGAAAAGCGACAGCTCTTTTTTGAGAGTTGTCGCTTTTCGCCGTATTCGTCTGAAAAAAACTTCAAATTGTCGCCGGGCGAGCTTTTTTCAGCCACTTTACCGTATCCAAAAGCGTTTCCTTCAGCGAGCGCGGAGCATAGCCGAGATCATTTTCGGATGATTTTTTGGAAAATCTGGCATTGCTTTGCAACACATGGACGGCATAAGGCGTGAAAAACAGTTTTTTCTTTCGTCTGATGCTGTCAAGCTCATAGAACGGTGCGATGATTTTCGCCAGTACGACAGGGAGGTACGACACGGCTTTCTTTATGCCCGTACTGCGCCCGACTGTCTCGAGAATATCTCTGATTGTGGCATAGTGACCGGAGAGAATATAACACTTTCCGCGTACGCCTTTTTCCGCACATGAGACAATACCTGCCGCAACATCCCGCACATCTACGAAATCATATCCGCCCTTTACGGCAATCGGCAGTTTTCCGGCGAGAAAAGACAGAAGCAGTTCTGTGATGCTTCCTCCTGCCGTGTCTCCGGGACCGATGATGCCTGAGGGAAGTACAATGCTTGCGTCAAGCGAAGCTCTCGCGGCATCCAGAACGACTCGGGTTGCCATCGCCTTGCTTTTGGCATAATCGCCGACGAGCCTGTCAGGGTTAAATGCATCGGTCTCGGCATCTATTTCGATGCCCTTCGGTTTTTCCGTAAGAGCATGTACCGAGCTGACATAAACCAGCTTTCCGACGCTGTGAGAAATGCATGCATTGACGATATTTTTCGTACCGCCGACATTGACCTTATAAAGCTGTTCACCCGGGCGGCTGGCGACGGAGACGATTCCCGCGCAGTGTATCACACAGCTTTGTCCGTCCGCACCGTCGAGAAACGAATCAAGAGATGAGGGGTCGCAGACATTGCCCACACAAACATGTATTCCGTTCGGCAGAGTGCCTGCAAGCGGATCGTCTTTCATGACCAGAGCGTAAATATCAGCCGCTTTTGTGAGCAATCTTTGTACTACCGCTTTGCCGAGAAAGCCTGTTGCTCCGGTAACAAAATATTTTTTATACATTTTTACCCTCCTTTTTCAAGATAAGTGTTGAATATCTTTCACAGTTATAGTATAATGCAGATAGAGGCAAATAGCAACCGTCAGCTTTTATGAAACCGAAAGATATCCGACAGGAGCAGCCGATGATGTTGCTTATCTTTGTGAATATTTTGTGAAGGGAGTTTTTCTATGAAAAAGACAGATGCCCGTGTACGCTATACGCAGAAGGTGCTGAAAGACAGCCTCCTGCAGCTGCTTGAAAAAAAGCCGATAAATAAAATTACGGTCAAGGAGGTTTGTGAGCTTGCCGAGCTGAACCGCGCAACCTTCTATGCACACTATACCGACTGCTTTGCCTTGCTTGAGAGCATAGAAAACGAGATGCTTGAAGGCTTCGAGGAGTCGCTGAAATATATTCGCTCGCTCGATGTCACTTCACTTATGAGCGCAATCTATGAAATGATAGAGCGCAACGATAATGCTTGCCGCGTACTGGTCTTTCACGGAGGAGACAGAAAGATTCTCGCTAAAATGACGGAGCTTGCGAGAGAAAAAAGCATCGACTATTGGCGCGGGGAGCTGAAGCACGCCACAGAAGCGGAGCTCGATATGCTTTATATCCATCTTTCAAACGGATTGCTTCATGTGGTGGTGGATGGCTACGGCAGATACAGCCGCGAGGAGCTGTCGGGCTTTATAAACCGGATTGTCGTAAGCACACTGCGGGCGTTTCGGTAATTTTAAAAGGGATGTGTATTTTATGAATTTTATTAAAAGGAAAGCTATAAGACTTGCCGCCGCTTTTCTGGCGGCAATATGCCTGCTTCTTTCGGGCTGTACCGGAGCCGATGCTCCGGAAAAGCCGACAGAGAAGGAGACGCTTACTATCGGCAGTGATATTTATTCGCCGTATTTTTATCTGGATGATAACGGCGACTTCGCCGGTATTGATGTGGAGATAGCCGAGGAAGCCTGCCGCAGGCTCGGTGTGACACCGGAATTTAAGCAGATATCATGGCAGAATAAGGACGCTTGCCTGCAAAGCGGGACGGTAGACTGCCTGTGGGGCAGCTTTTCCATGGACGGAAGGGAAGACGATTACTCATGGGCGGGACCGTATATGCACAGCAGGCAGGTAGTTGTTGTCAAAGCCGCAAGCGATATACGCACGCTGAAGGATCTGAACGGGAAAAACATCGCCGTGCAGAACGCCACAAAGCCTGACGAGCTGTTTTCAGATGATGCGATAAGTGGAGTTTCCGTCAAAAAAATATACAGCTTTGCTACGATGTCGGATGTATTTGCCGCACTGAAAAAGGAATATGTCGACGCATGTGCCGGACACGAGGCAGCCTGTTTTGACCATATTCGGAATATCAGCGGAGAATATCGCGTGCTCGACGAGGCACTGTTGTCTGCTGATCTCGGTGTTGCCTTTGACAGGGAGACGGGAGCGAAGAGTGCCGGACAGCTGACAGCCGTTCTTACCGAAATGAAGAATGACGGAACCATACGAAAAATACTGGAAAAATATTCGCTTGACATTGATTTTGCGCTGAAGGGGAATGAAAAATGAAACAGAAAACGAAAAGAACTTCTTTGCAAAAGCATGATATCAGTGTTGCCGCACTTATTATTTCAATCGGAGCTCTTATGATGCTGGGCACGCTTTTCTTCGGCATTGAATACAGCCGAAGAGAAGCGCAAAAGACGATGGACAGAAATATAAGCGATCTGAAAAAGCAAATCAACGATTACGATGAATTTCTGGCGGCGGATGAAGTAAAAAGTCTCATCAGGCTTACCGAGAAGGCAGAGAGCCTCAGCGAAGCGCTTGCCATGCTTGATGATGGCGGAAGGCAGGAATATATTGAGAGGATATATGACAGCCAGAGACTGAGCTGCATACTTGTACTCGACGAAAATCTGAATCCGGACAACTTCATGAGAACCGTCAAATGTAGCGGTACGGCGGATGAATGCTATGGGAGCTGGATAGCGGAGCTGCAAAGTCCTGCCATAAAGGCGATTTCAGACCATCCGAAGAAGGTTTATTCGGCGAGAATCCGGCATGGCGGTGATACCTACGATATTGCCGCCGTAGCCAGAACTGATGCAAAAGGCATTGTATTCTGCGCAACAAGGCAGGCAGACGAGAAGCTGGAGCTTCATTATTCTCCTGTCAGAAATCTTTTGGCGAGAAACGAAACGAGACTTAACGGAACGCTTTGTATTGCCGAAGGCAGCAGAATAATTGCGGCAAATCTCGATGGCTTATATGCCGGAACGGATGAGATACCGGAGCTTACAGCTCTGAAGGAGCGGAAAGCCGGAAATGAGCTTACAAGGATTGATTCGGGCGGAGCCGTCTTTTACGGCGGTATCGTCAAATGCCGGAATTATGATATTTATGCTTTCTATCCGGCGGGTGCAATATATTCGCCCTGTCGCGCCATCATGCTGTTTGCGTTTTCGGTCTATGTGATGATTGTATTCATAATCGGCTTCTTCCATTCCAGAGCAAGAGCAGAACGCACCCGCGAGATCAATCGGCAGTATGAAACCATACAGGCTATCAGCCATGTCTACAGTCTTACGGCACTGATCGATCTCAAAGCAAATCACTACGAGCTTTTGAAATATCCGCCGGATTTGAGCAATGTCGCAAAGGACGGAACGCTTGATACGCAGTTCTATAAGGATATTATCGGATATGTCGATGAGCGTTTTCGTGAGGGCTATCGCGATTTTCTGAATACCGAAAATATGACCGAGCGTCTTACGGAGGCGGAATATACGGAATATGAATATCAGAACAGAAGCGGAGAGTGGCTCAACGACAAGCTGATTGTACACGGAAAAGACAAAGAAGGAAGAGTGGATACCGTAATCCTCGCCCGAAGCAGCGTAAACGCGCAAAAGAAAGCAGAGCTGGAATATCAGGCAAAGCTGGAAACGGCTGTACGAAACGAACAGAGGGCAAATCAGAGCAAAACGGATTTTCTGCGCAGAATGAGCCATGATATACGCACACCTATCAATGTTATACTCGGAATGCTGGAGATTGCAAACCGAAATCCGACTGATACAAAGCTTCTGGCAAGCTGTCGCTCAAAGGCACAGACTGCGGCAGAATATCTGCTTGAGCTGGTCAATGACATTCTGACGCTGAACAGGGCAGGCGGAAGGAACAGCGACGATATACCGACGACAGAGGTGTTCCGTCTTTCAGAGGAGGTTCGGAAGCTGTATCTGATAGCCGCAGAGCAGGCAAAGGGATACGACAGTGTGACACTTGAACCGCCGCAGCTTTCCGGTGAGGATAAGCCGTTGGTCGGCGAATCACTTTATCTGCGCCAGATCATGATAAATATTATTACCAATGCCATTAGATATAGCAAGAAGGGCGGAACCGTGCGGTTCTCGGTCTCCCAGAATCCGGCGCAGAACCGTGACGGCTATGCCGAAGTGCATTTCGTCTGCGAAGATAACGGCATCGGAATGAGCAAGGAGTTTCAGAAAAGCATGTTTGAACCGTTTGCACAGGAGAATGCGGTCAGCGTCAGTCGCTTTGGCGGCGTGGGGCTTGGACTTTCCATTGTGCAAAAGCTGGTAAACAGACTGAACGGAACCATAGAAGTGGATAGTGAACAGGGACGCGGAACGCGATTTGAAATCAAAATTCCTTATCTGTATGCCGATGCTCCGGATAAGGCAGAACCGCAGGCAGACGCTCCCGCTTCTCTCGCAGGGCTTACCCTGTTGATTGTCGAGGACAATGAGCTGAATATGGAGATTGCCGAGTTTATGGTGACAGAGGCGGGAGGAAAGATCATAAAGGCATATGACGGCAGACAGGCAGTAGAAAAATTTGCCGCCTCTGCGGTCGGTGAAATCAATGTAATTCTCACGGATGTGATGATGCCGAAGATGGACGGACTTGAAGAAACGCGTCGGATCCGTGCGCTCGACAGATCGGATGCCAAGACCGTGCCTGTCATTGCTATGACGGCAAATCTGTTTGAAGAGGACATTCGCGAATATACCGATGCCGGCATGACGGGTGTCCTGCCGAAACCGCTGAACATCGACCAGCTGATTGAGACAGTGACAAAGCAAATAACGAAAGGAGGGAAGAACGATGGGTGAATTGAGAGAGATATACGATATTGCCGGCTCAGATGCCGAAAAAGTACTTGCGCGGTTCGGCGGGAATGAGGAAATGCTGAAGCGTTTCCTCTGCCTTTTCGCACAGGACAGCAGCTTTTCCGAATTGCAGGCGGCGCTTGCCGCAGGGAATACGGAAGAAGCTTTCCGTGCCGTTCATACGCTGAAGGGCATATGCGCCAATCTCGGATTTGAGCGGCTGTATGAGAAGGCATCGACAATGACCGAATTTTTGCGTCGTGGCGAACTTGAAAATACGAAGCCGCTTTTTCCCGGATTTGCGGAAGAATATGAAAAGGTCATGGAAGCTTTGAATCAAAAGTGATTGCGGAATGGCGGCGCTTTCGGAACGAAAGTAATATCGGACTGAACATCAACAAGTCTGCCGAAATAACGCAGAACGGCACGCAAAAAAAGCATTTCATCGCTTGTAGGGAACACATTCGCTGTTTGTGGGGAAGACTTTTTGCGAAAATCGTGCTATACTTTTCTTCGGAAGCACATAAAACCGGATCAAACGAAAATAGGAAAATTTATAGATACCCTTCGGAAAGAGAAAGGCTTGACGCAGGAGAAGCTCGGAGAAAAGCTCGGTGTGACCAACAAGACCATTTCCCGTTGGGAGAGCGGCAATTATATTACGCTTGTATTCGATTATCCGGATGAAAACTTCTTTGACGCGCCCGAGCGTCGCGTGCAGAACACTATCATGATGGCAAAAGCGGGCGGCGAACCTATGCAGTCAGCGTTTTTTCGGCGATTGTCGCTTATTATCTCATTCACGAGGGCGCACACCTCTTGTATGCCGTGTGTGCCGGAGTATTCAAACAGATTAAGTTTATGGGGGTTGGCGTGCAGGTCGATGTCTATGCCGAGCGTATGACCGATACGCAACTCGGCATTTTCTGCCTTGTCGGAGCGCTTGCGACCTTTTATGTCGGGGCTTTGCTGACTTTATCCGCAAAGAAAATCTGCAAAGCAAAGAGCAAACTTCTTCGCGCCGTGGCATATTACATAACGATTGCTTTTCTGCTTCTCGACCCGCTGTATCTGAGCGTGCTGTGCGGTTTTTTCGGCGGCGGGGATATGAACGGAATCGCTCTCCTGCTGCCCAAGTGGACGGCGAGGGTGATATTCGGCACATTACTCATTGTAAACGGATTTGTATTCCTGAAGCGGGTACTGCCTGCCTACAGGCGGTCTTTTTCGGCGGAGCGAACCGAGCGGGAAACAGCCGCGACCGCATAATCTGCCTGCGGCTATGAAAAATCGGAAAAACAGGCTGTAATAATGATTATTTTCTATTGAAAAAGCGGATTTTCTGTGCTATACTATAGCTACAGACGATTGCACGCATTTTTTGATTGGCAATCATATCGGCAGGGCGGAGTGCATCAGCTTGCGGCGCCTGCAACGAACTATCCGAATAAAGCGGAGAGCTGCCGTAAGGCGGCTTTTCAAAAGCATTGCGGTTAGCTGAAACTAACCGAGACAAATCGGATGATTCGGCTATGAACGGTACGCGCGGGCAGGGAGGAGAAATGTATGAGAGTTTTGGAATACGGAAAGGAACATGAAAAGACACTGCTTTTTCTGCCGTGCACGGCAGAGCCCGAGTGGGCATTTACCGATGCGGTGACACTGCTTTCGCAGGATTATCATGTGATGCAGATTGTCTATGACGGGCACGGCGAAACGGGCGAGGATTTTATTTCCGTGGAGGCGACGGTGGACGAGATAACGGAATGGCTCACGGCGCACGGTATCGCGCATCTTGATGCGTCTTACGGCTGTTCGCTCGGCGGTGCGTGTCTGACCCGCTTTCTTGCGCTGGGGAAAATCCCCGTCGGACGCGCCGTCATCGATGCGGGAATCACACCGTATCGGTTGCCGTGGATTATACGCCGCATGGCGTGCCTGCGCGATTTTCTGGGCTTCAGGCTCGTTACCAAAAGCCGCAAAATCCTCGAAGCCGCCTATCCGCCCGAGCGTTGGACACTGCCGGGGCGCGATTCCGCCGAGGAATACGACAAACTGACGGCTTATCTCAAGACATATTCGGGGCGCACGGTACGCAATATTTTCTGGTCGGCAAACAACTACGCATTGCCGCCGAAACCGACGGAAACGGGTTGCCGCATAATTTATTGGTACGGCGATGAGGAAAAGAAAGCGCGGCGCGGAAATATCCGCTTTATCAGGCGCTATTTCCCTCATGCGAAGATGCGCGGCATCCCGAAGATGGAGCATGCGGAGCTTGTGATGATATATCCGCAGGAATTTTACCGTCGGGCAACGGAGTTTTTTACAAAATAATATAAACGATTCGGAGGGGTGACGATGTTCTGGGATAATGTTGCTTGGATATACGATATTTTTGCAAATGTAATCAACAGAAAAGCCAACAAGGCGCTGTGCGCGGCGGTGGAGAAGCAGATTTTGCCATACGACAATGTGCTTGAATGTGCATGCGGAACAGGGCTTCTGACGGGGGTTATCGCGCTGCGATGCAAGAGCCTTGTTGCAACCGATTTTTCGGAAAAGATGCTGAAGCGGGCGAAAAAGAAATACGGCAGATACGCCAATACAAGCTTTGAGCGGGCGGATATTCTGCGGCTTTCCTATCCCGACAAGAGCTTCGACACGGTTATAGCGGCGAATGTAATCCACCTGCTTGACGAGCCGTATCAGGCACTGCACGAGCTTGAGCGGGTATGCAGAGACGGCGGAAAAATCATTATCCCGACATATATGAATCAGACCGACAAGGGCAAAACCAACAGTGTTTCCGGTGCTATCGGCAAAGCGGGCGCCGACTTCAAGCGGGAATTTACGCTCGATACATATATCCGGTTTTTCGCCGATGCCGGATATACGGATGCGGACTATATTATGTGCAGGGGCAGAATCCCGTGTGCTGTGGCGATTCTGAAAAAAGCCGAAAAGGAAAAAGAAGCATGACGCAGTGCTCGCAATGCGTGTGAGCGCCTCTTATCTTCGAAAGAGAAAGCGTGATTATAATGAAAAGAGCCTATGCAAAATCGCAGTATGCAAAGCCGTATGAGCGGTACTGCCGCGAAAAATATCCCGAGGAAGCCGAGCGGATATACGCGAAAGCCGAGGAATACTATCTTGAATTTATGAAAGATATGCCCGACCTCGGTAAAAACATGATGGCAAAGAATATGCTTGACTGGTTCACCATCCTTGCTTTCTATGAGGCAAGCGAACATCGGCTTGACGGAGAAGCACTGCTCGAAATCAAACGCCGCACTGCCGATAAAATGAAATTTCTCGGGAAACTCGTGGACGGAAACCGTCGGAAATGGCCATACAGATTATTTGAAAAAGTCTATGTGAAATATGATAAGGCGCTGAAAAAGCATCAGGCAAAAGGGCAGTGGACGGACGCATGGAAAGTGGAAATCAATCCCGACAATCGCACAGAGGGTTTTTCGTTTCATCTCATCGGCTGTCCCATCGCAAAGCATGCGATGGAGCATGGCTACAGTGAACTGTTGCCTTATCTCTGCAAAACCGACCATTATCTTGCCGAGGTCATGCACGCGCGGCTTATCCGCACGCAGACAGAGGCGCTCGGCGGCGACTTCTGCGACTACTGGTATGTGGGAGACAAAAGTCCCGCGCTCGAGAGCTATAAAGACCTGAAGCGGATATGACTTTTTGCTAAAGATAAGCACTTTAAAGTGCAAAAAATGCAAAAACGATTGAAAGCCAACTGATTTTGTGGTATAATTAAAGTTAATCATAAATATAAGGAGAATCCAAAACTATGAAAAATTTCAAGTTTTCAACGCTGGAGTATAAGCGCCCCGACCTTGAGGCGCGCCGCGCTCAGCTTGCCGCATGGAAAGATGCCGTCGAACGCGCGGAGAACTACGATGCACTGCGCGAGCTTCTTTTTGAGATTGACCGCGTGAACTGCGAGCTGTTTACGCAGTATTCCGTTGCGCACATCCGCCATACGCTCGATACGCGCGATGAATTTTACGAGGAGGAGATAAGCTATCTTCAGGATACGCTTCCCACGCTCGGCGGTGCCGAGGTCGCGCTCAGCGAAGCTATCGCATCGGGCAGATTCCGCGCGGATATCGAGAGAGAATTCGGCAAGGAGTATTTTGTATCCGCAGATATGCAGAAGAAGCTCTACTGCGAGGCAAATATTCCTCTGCGTCAGCAGGAGAGCCGCCTGAAAAACGAGTATCAGAAGATTATGGCTACCGCCGAGATAAATTTCGACGGCAAGACGCTTAATCTCTACGGCTTGCAGAAATATTTTGAGCATGCCGACCGTGCGATGCGTGCCGCCGCCGTCAAGGCATATTCAAAATTCTATGAGGATAATGAGCCGCGTCTGGAGGAAATCTGGAGCGAGCTTATCAGCATACGCAATGAGATGGGCAGAAACCTCGGCTACGAGAATTACATTCCCGTCGGCTACCTCGAGCAGGGACGCACGGACTACGGCGAAAAGGAAGTCGCCTCTTTCCGCGAGCAGGTGCGCAAATTCCTTGTACCGCTGTGCAGTAAACTCTATGACGCGCAGGCAAAGCGCCTCGGCATTGACCATGTAATGTGCTACGATGAAAAGATGATATTCCCCGACGGCAATGCCGAGCCTGCGGGCGACGATGCTTTCATGGTGAAAACCGCGCAGAAGATGTATCACGATATCAGCCCCGAGACAGGTGAATTTATCGACTTCATGATAGACCATGAGCTGATGGATCTGCAGAATAAGCCCGGCAAGGCATCAACGGGCTATATGACGAGCCTGCCAAGCCTGAAGGCACCCTTTGTATTCTCCTGCTTCAATCATACCATCTTTGATATGCAGGTGCTGACACACGAGCTCGGTCATGCCTTTGCGGGCTATATGGCTATGCGCAGTCAGCCTATCTCCGATTATTACAGCGAATCGACCGACATCGCGGAAATCCACTCCATGTCCATGGAGCAGTTTGCTTATCCTTATGCCGAGTGGTTCTTTGGTGACCAGGCAGACAAATTCCGCTTTGCGCATCTTCAGGAGGCGCTGACATTCGTACCTTTCGGCGTTGCCGTCGACGAATTTCAGCATATATGCTATGCTCATCCCGAGCTGACGCCAAAGGAGCGGACATATCAGTGGCATCTGCTTGAGGAGAAGTACATGCCGTGGCGCCGCTATGAGAATGATCCCTTTATGGAGCGCGGAGGCTTCTGGTATCACAAGCTGCATATCTATCTTTATCCGTTCTATTACATCAACTATACGCTCACGACTATGGGCGCGATGGAATTCAAGAAGAAATACGCAGAGAATAAGTCCGCCGCATGGCAGGATTATCTCAATCTCTGCAAGACAGGCGGAAGCCGCAGCTATCTCGAAACACTGCGCTATGCAAACCTGTCAAATCCCTTTGAGGCAGGCTCTGTAGAGCGCGCATGCGGCTATGCGGAGAAAATTCTGCTCGATGAGATTGCAAAGCAGGGAAAATAAGCTGTCGGCTCACGCAAACGCAAAAATCGAAAATATAATTATAGTCCCGCACATTTGTGCGGGACTTTGCGGCTTTTTTGCGCAATTCTGTCGGTAGTGCTTGACGCGCAAATCAGGTATATGCTATAATATAAAAAATCGACGGAAGAAACAGTGCAGAGTCCGCAAGAGGTGAAAATATGGAAATCAGGCAGCTTGACAAATCGGCATATGATGGGAAGAAATTTACCGTCCGATACGAGACAAAAGGCTATTACGATATAGTCGCCACGGGCGACGGCTTCCGGCTGAAATACGAAACTTTTGATGCGCCTATGGAAAAATCTTTTGACGATATGTTTTTTGGCGAGTGGCTGGAAAAGCCCGTTGCATTCGGCGCATTTGAGAGAGAGAAAATGCTCGGATATATCGAGGGCTCTCCCGAAACTTGGAATAATCGCTTCCGCATAAGCAATATCTGCATATTTGAAAGCGACGGGCGCGGCAAAGGAATCGGTACGCGTCTGATGGAAACCATCACAAAAGAAGCGGAGCTTCTCGGCGCGCGCATGATTGTTCTCGAAACGCAGTCCTGCAACGAAAAGGCAATCGCGTTTTATAAAAAGAACGGTTTTGATGTGATTGGCTTCGACCTTTATGCATATTCGAATACCGACCCCGAGCGGCACGAGGTGAGACTCGAAATGGGAAAGAAACTGCAAGCGGACAGCGCCATTGACAATAAAAACAAAATCTGATATAATCTAAAAAACAAACGACTTTGCGGGAAATGAGGTGATATCTTGATAAACGAGGATAAAATAAATTCCGTGCTGACGGAGAACAGCGATAAAATTTTCTTCTATGCACTGCGGCATACGGGAAACGAATCCGAAGCCGAAGATCTGGCGCAGGATATCATGCTCGCGATTCTCTCCTCATATAAAAACCTGCGAAACGATGATGCACTCTACGGTTTTATCTGGAGGGTGGCGCAGAATCAATGCCGCCTGTGGGCAAGAAAGAAGAGCAGGAGTGCGGCAACGGTTTCACTCGACGAGACGGAGACGGAGATAGCCGACGAGCCGGAAGAGGAGGAAAATCCCGCCGTCGGGAAGCTGCGCAAGGAGCTTTCGCTCTGCTCCGTAACCTACAGAAATCTGCTCATAGGCTTCTATAAATACGGGAAGTCGTGCGATGAGCTGGCAAAGGAATTTCACACATCCGAGGGGAATGTGAAATTCATGCTTTTCAAGGCAAGAAAAAAGATAAAGGAGGGTATGCAGATGGAACGCATTCTCGGAGAGAGAAGCTACGAGCCGCAGAATATCGCCGTTTTGTATTTCGGAAGCGGCAACAACATTTATTATAATATTTGCAAAAAGAAAATCGTTCAGAATATACTTATGGCTTGCTATAATGATGTATGCACACTGCAAGATATAAGTTTGCAGATAGGATGTGCAGTTCCGTATATTGAAGACGAAATTATGACTCTTCTTGAGTGCGGTCTGCTCTGTAAAGTCTCGCGTGATAAGTATTCAACAAATATTATTATGCTGACATCGATTTTTGAAAGAGACCTGAAAAATCTCATCGGCGACGAATACGAAAAGATGGGCGATATGATAGCTTCTTTTGTATCCGCGCACGAAAAGGAGATAAGAAGTATCGGCTTCATCGGCTCCGATATGGATGACGGCGCTTTTCTCTGGCATATCGCGCTTATTTCGCTTAAAAAGCTTGCCGAAGATTTCCGCGAGACAAAATACGAAAAAGATATCGTTTTCGGCGTAGAGGATTACAATCCCGAGTTTGAGGCGGCGCTCTGCGCTATGTATGCTCTCGACGGGAGCCTGCTGCAATTTATCGATGTGATATCGGAAGAGAGCAAATTCCCGCCGCACAGCTGGATATATAAAAACGAAGCGGGCGTGAATCTGCTTATTGATATTGCCCGCGACGGAAAGAGAAAGCTCGGAGATATAGAAAAAATAGTTCTGGAAAACATAAGTCCGTTTGTGAGAGAGCGCGACGGCACATATCTGCCGTCGATGTCCGCATATACTGAAGAGCAGTGGGCGCGGCTCGAAAAGATAACTTCGCCGCTGACGGACAAAATGAAGGCTTCTTTTGACCGCATATTCGATAAGTGCCTGTGGCTCCTCGGCAGTCATACGCCGAAATCGTTGAAGGAGAAGATACCGTCGGTTGCAAGCATATATATGGGCGGAAATATCTTCGGCAATGTTCTGGGCTCCATGCATTCGCGCGGTCTGCTCGCTTTTGCACCCTCGGATTTCGTCCCGACAGCATACATTATCATGAAATAAAACGAAAAAATAAAAAATCGTCATGAAAATGGCGATTTTTTTATTTTTTTGCTAACCTTTCGCCGCTTTTGTTACTATGTTAACGAAAAGACCGCCGAGACGACAGGCAAAGGCGGTGCTTTAACAAAAATGAAAGGACTTTTTTGAAAAATGAATGCAATAAAAAAGGGAATTTATTCGCTGAAAGTCATTTTCAGATATGCCGCCCTGTGGGGAAGCTTATATCTGCTGATAATGATACTTTCCGCGGGGCTGTCGACTGTGCGCATATATTTTATGGAGCGCCTGATAGACAGTCTGGCGGGGAGCGCGGGAGAATATACGGGTATCGTAATATTCGGCGTACTGCTCGTGCTCTCTATAATACTCGGGAATCTTTTTTCGCTCCTCTCGGGCTTCATGATGACGATGATTTCATCGGAACTCAATAAAAAGCAGATACCCGTGACGCTCACAAAATTCCGAAACATAAAGTACGAATGTTTTGAAAACAAGGATAATCAGGATATGCTCCAGAAAATATCGGAAAATCCGCAGTCGGCTGTTCTCTCGGTTTTCGGAGTGATGATTTCCGTGATATATTCCGTCATCGGCACGGTCGGCATACTCGCGATGTTCTCGCGTGCCTCCTATCTGCTTGGAGCAGTCGCCGTTATCACGATGATACCGATGTTTATCCTCGAGAGTACGGCGGCAAATAAGGAAATGAAGCTCCGCTGGAATATGACTACGGATATAAGAAAGAGATTCTATCTGCAGAAGCTTTTCGTGGACAAGAATGCATTGCAGGAAATAAAGCTTTTTGATGCGAAAAAGGAGCTCATAGCGAAATCCGACGAGCTGACGATGAGGATAAACCGCGATATGGAAAAGACACTGAAAAAGGTGCTGTTTCTTTCCTCGGGTTCCTCTGTATTTATCATCATCTTCACAGCCGCAACGCTGGCTTTCCTCTCCGTCATGCTTGTAAAAGGAAGTATCACGCTCGGTGTTTTCGTCTCGCTCGTGACATCGCTTACTTCGTTTTACGGGCTTGTGCGCGGGCTGGTTTCGCAGGTGGCAAGCTATCTGCGGCTTTCATACGGGATAGGCTACTATCAGGATTTTCTTGCATTGCCGGAGCGCAGGCTTCAGTCGGGTGCGGCACATGATATAAAGGGCGATGAAATCCGCTTCGAGCATGTTGATTTCCGCTATCCGACGGGAACGGCGGATGTTTTGCACGATGTCAATATGAAAATAGGCAAGGGCGAGCGCGTTGCTTTTGTCGGCGAGAACGGTGCGGGAAAATCCACGATGATAAAACTGCTCCTCGGGCTCTATGAGCCGACGGCGGGCAACATCTACATAGACGGAGTCGATATCCGCGAACTCTCCGATGAGGAACGGAGAAAGGTATTTTCCGTTATCTTTCAGGATTATCAGAGCTATCAGCTTTCGCTCCGCGAAAATGTCGCTCTCGGCGACATAAGCAAGCTGCATGACGACGCGAAAATCAAGGCGGCACTCGATGATGCGGGCATAGGCGAGCTTCCGAAAATGAACGATAAGGGGCTCGACCTGAATCTCGGCAAGATATACAGCGACGGTATAGATGTTTCGGGCGGACAATGGCAGAGAATAGCCATGGCGCGCTCGTATATCTCGGATGCACGCTTCGTGATAATGGATGAGCCGACGGCGGCACTCGACCCCATAGCCGAGAGCAAAATGTACGAGCGCTTTGCCGATGTGCTCTCAAAGCGAGGCGCGATAATGATTTCGCACAGGCTTGCATCGGCAAAAATGGCGGATAAGATATTCGTTCTTTCGGGCGGCACCGTAGCCGAAGAGGGAACGCATGAGGAGCTTCTCAAAAAGGGCGGGCTTTATCACGAAATGTGGGAAAAGCAAAGCTCATGGTATACGGAAAAGGAGGCATAAGACTATGGAAAAATCAAAAAGAAGCATGGCAAAAACAATATGGCTTTCGATTCGCGATACATTCCGCGCGATGCCTGTGATAACTACGGTGACATTCCTTTTTCAGCTTATATCTGCGGGAATCTCCGTTGCACTCGTGTCGTTTACGGCAAGGCTGATAGATACCGCAGGCGAGGCGGGGAGCGACGAACTGGAAAATCTGCTTCTCATCTGCGCCGTCATAGTCGGATGCTATCTTGTAAATCTGATTCTTGAAAAGATTTCATACAGGATAAATCAGATAGACACTGTTCCGAAATTTGAGGTCTTTCACCACAGGCTCTCGGCTTTTACCGTTTCGCTCTCGCTTGAGGCTTCGGAGGTGCCGGAGATATCGAATATGTTCTGGCGGGCAAAGGATGCCGTATATCAGGACAGAATGGGCAATGTTTTCCGCGGAGTTTTTGATATAATACCGAATGCTTTCAGGATAATAGGAACGGCACTCGTGCTTTGCAAATATCATCCGCTTCTTGTTCTTCTGGCGCTCCTCTCCATAATCCCGTCCTTTATCATCAGACTTATTTACGGGCAGAAAGGATATGAGCTCTACAGAAAGAATACGGAGAAAAGCCGCCTCGGCACATATCTCTGGGGCGTGCTGACGGGCAAGGACACCATAAAGGAAATGCGCGTGATGGGCTCGTCAAAATATCTCACGGATAAATATTTCACCGTGCAGAATGAGGTTTTTGAGGAAAACAAACGCTTCTCTCTGAAATCGCGCTTCCGCACATTCCTCTGCGACTTTTTCAAGATATTTTCATATGCGGCGTCGATTGCTTTCTGCGTTTATCTGCTGCGCTCCTCGCTCATAACCATAGGCGCTTTCAGCGCGTGTCTCGGCGCATTTACCTCCATGCAGGGCATTTCCGAGAGCCTGCTTTCAAGCTTCGCTTCGATAAAGAGCCAATGCAACTATGCTAACGACTACTATGATTTCTTCGAATTTAAAACGGACAAGACGGCAAGCAAAAAATGCGATGGCTTCAAAGAATCGCTCTCGGCGAAAAATCTGGTATTCAGATATCCGGGTGCGGGCAGAAACGCACTCGACGGGGTGAATTTCACCGTACACAAGGGCGAAAAGATTGCCGTCGTCGGCGAAAACGGAAGCGGCAAGACTACGCTGACAAAACTGCTGATGGGGCTTTATGCACCCACAGGCGGGGAAGTGGATATGGATGGCAAAAATATCTGCGATTTCGACGGAAGCTACTATGAGAATTTCTCGCTTGTGGCGCAGAATTTCGGCAGATACAGCCTTACTTTCGGCGAAAATATAGCTTTCAGCCGATTCGGCGAGCTCGGCGACAGGGCGCGAATTGAATCTGCCGCAAAATCCGTCGGTATAGATAAGCTGGCAGAGGACATCGGCGGGCTTGATACGGAGCTCGGCGTGGAATTCGGCGGCAAGGAGCTTTCGGGCGGACAATGGCAGAAGGTGGCGCTGGCAAGAGGCATTTTCCGCGATGCGGATATACTTATCCTCGATGAACCGACGAGCGCACTCGACCCGATGATAGAATATGACATACTTTCCGATTTCATAAATATGGCAAAGGAAAAGACGGCTTTTGTCATATCGCACAGAATAGGCATATGCCGCATGGCGGACAGGATTATCGTTATGAAGAACGGCAAAATAGCCGAAATCGGAAATCACAGAGAACTTCTTGCCGCTGGCGGCGTATATGCCGATATGTGGCAGAAGCAGGCACAATGGTATGAAGAATAAAGGAGGAATATTATGTATAAATTTATAAGTGCGAATATCTATGACAAAAAGCAGTGCCGCGAATTTGAGACACTGCTAAGTCAGGGATGGGAGATAAAACAGATGCAGGCGGTTCAGGCTACCGACGGGGTTGTCGTGGTAGTCGCGGTGCTTTATCGTGAAACAGAGCAGAGCGACGAAGCGTAAACGCAAAAGAAGTCCCCGACGGGGACTTCTTTTTACTGTGAAATATTTTCACAGTTTGTGTACAGATTTGACAATACATACGAAATCATTGAAAAAGCAAAAAGTACAGTTTATAATATTAACAGTATACTATATTTACGGAGGTACTTGATTATGACAAAAAGGAGAAATACAGCAATCATAATAGCAGAGATAGTTTTACTCATTGTGCTTGTGATTGCGGCATTCTTTTTGGGAAGAAATACGGCAATGAAAAAAGGCGAAGGAAAATCGGCTTATGATTTGGCTGTCGAATTAGGCTACAACGGAACCGTCGAGCAGTGGCTTGCTTCTTTAGCCGGCGAGACGGGAGCTAATGGAGTGGATGGCGCAAACGGCAAGTCGGCATATGAACTTGCTGTCAAAAACGGATATTCCGGCTCGGAATCCGAATGGCTGTCTTCGCTTGTAGGAAAGAACGGCACTGACGGAAAAGACGGCAAGGACGGCACAAACGGAAAGTCCGCATACGAACTTGCTGTTATGAACGGATACAGCGGTACGCTTGCGCAATGGCTTTCATCACTTTCCGGCAAAAACGGTATCAACGGTATTGACGGCGTTGATGGTGCCGATGGAAAAGACGGTAAGGATGGCACAAACGGAAAGTCGGCATATGAACTTGCCGTTAAAAACGGATATAGCGGCACGCTCGCGCAATGGCTTGCTTCACTTGTCGGAAAAGATGGTAAAAATGGTAAGTCGGCTTATGAAATTGCCTGCGACAACGGATATCGTGGTACCCAGCAGGAGTGGCTTGCGTCGCTTGTGGGTAAAAACGGCAGTAATGGCAAATCTGCATATGAAATTGCTTGTGCAAATGGATATGCAGGAACAGAACCCGAGTGGCTTCTTACTCTTGTAGGAGAAAAAGGAGATAAGGGCGAAAAAGGAGAGGCCGGGGACACACCATACATCGGAGCAAACGGCAATTGGTGGATAGGAACAGCCGATACTGGCGTAAAAACTGCCGGAGATAAAGGCGAAACAGGATCCAAGGGCGATAAGGGTGATACTGGAGAAAAAGGCGAAGCCGGAGATACACCTTATATCGGAGCAAACGGTAACTGGTGGATAGGAACGACAGATACGGGAGTAAAAGCCGCCGGAGCTAAGGGCGAAACCGGAGACAAAGGTGACAAAGGTGATAAAGGCGAAACTGGAGGCAAGGGCGAGGCCGGGGACACACCATACATCGGAGCGAATGGCAACTGGTGGATAGGAACAACAGACACAGGAGTGAAAGCCGCCGGAACTAAGGGCGAAACCGGAGACAAAGGCGACAAAGGTGATACCGGAGCCAAAGGCGATAAAGGCGAAGCCGGAGACACGCCTTATATCGGAGCAAACGGTAACTGGTGGATAGGAACAGCCGATACTGGCGTAAAAGCTGCCGGAGAAAAGGGAGACACTGGAGCCAAAGGCGACAAGGGCGACAAGGGCGAAAAAGGCGAAAAAGGCGAGGCCGGAGATACACCTTACATCGGGGCAAACGGCAACTGGTGGATAGGAACAACAGACACGGGCGTAAAAGCCGCCGGAGCTAAGGGTGAAACCGGAGATAAAGGCGACAAAGGCGATAAGGGTGACATAGGTGATACCGGAGCTAAAGGAGATAAAGGCGAAGCCGGAGACACGCCTTACATCGGAGCAAACGGCAATTGGTGGATAGGAACAACAGATACCGGCGTAAAAGCCGCCGGAGCCAAAGGCGAAACCGGAGCTAAAGGCGATAAAGGCGAAGCCGGAGACACGCCTTATATCGGAGCAAACGGTAACTGGTGGATAGGAACAACAGACACTGGCGTAAAAGCCGCCGGAGCTAAAGGTGACACCGGAGACAAAGGCGATAAGGGTGACAAAGGTGACACCGGAGCTAAAGGCGAAGCCGGAGATACGCCTTATATCGGAGCAAACGGCAACTGGTGGATAGGGGCGACAGACACAGGAGTGAAAGCCGCCGGAGCTAAGGGTGAAACCGGAGATAAAGGCGACAAGGGTGATAAAGGTGACACTGGAGAAAAGGGTGACACTGGAGAAAAGGGTGACACCGGAGAAAAAGGCGACACTGGCGACAAGGGTGATAAAGGTGATAAGGGTGACACCGGAGCTAAAGGCGACAAAGGTGATACCGGAGCTAAAGGTGACAAAGGTGACACCGGAGAAAAAGGTGACAAAGGTGACACCGGAGAAAAAGGTGACAAGGGTGACACTGGAGCTAAAGGCGAAGCAGGAGATACGCCTTATATCGGAGCAAACGGTAACTGGTGGATAGGAACAACGGACACGGGAGTGAAAGCCGCCGGAGACAAAGGTGACACCGGAGAGAAAGGTGATAAGGGCGAAGCCGGAGACACACCTTACATCGGAGCGAATGGCAACTGGTGGATAGGAACGACAGACACAGGAGTGAAAGCCGCCGGAGCCAAAGGTGAAGCAGGCGAAAAAGGTGACACTGGAGAAAAGGGAGACACCGGAGCTAAAGGCGATGCAGGACGAGGAATCGCAAGCATCACAGTTGGGGCTGGTAACAAGTTGGTTATTACATATACGGATGGAACAACACAGACAATAAGCATTGGCTCAACAGTGGTGTCCGAAGATAATAATGATTTTACGTATGAATTACTCTCAAATGGCACATACACTATTACAGGATTAGCAAATACAAGTCTTGTAGATATTGTTATTCCTTCAAGATATAATGGAACTTTTGTCACAAGGATTGCTGCAGAAGCATTTAAAAATAATACCAATATTAAATCCGTCAGAATACATGACGGGATTACTCAAATAGGAAATTCCGCATTTGAGGGTTGTGTTGTTTTAAAAGATGTATCAATTTCATCTGATAGTGAGTTGAAGAAGATAGGTTCCCGTGCATTTTATGGATGTGTGGCGATGAATAGTATATATATACCGGAGACAGTAACATTTATAGGCAGTTACGCTTTTTATTCATCAGGTTTTAAAACGGCGACATTTGCCGCCACGAGCGGATGGAACTTGTACGGAAAATTCAATGGTTATCAGGCACATTTAAATCCCACTAATGCAGCAAACGCAGCAAAAGCACTATCTACAAATTATACATCGCATACTGCAAGTGATTTTTATAAGCAAAACTGGGAAAGAAATATCAATCTTACCCTCACATATGGATATGACAGGGAACTGTAATCATTATGTCAAAAGCCCTCTTCGGAGGGCTTTTTCGTTATATACAAAAAGGAAGCGCACCAAGGGGGGACGGTGCGCTTCCTTTTTATTCAAAAGAGATCTACTCGATTGACGATTTTATTTTGCGGGATATTTCCGCGGGTGGCTATAGCTCGATCTCAGGAAGTTCTATGACTGGAGGCGAATTGCAGATTATATCATCATCCTGCAGGATTATCAGCTCTATCACAGCTGATTCAAAAATTTCTTTCATGTTTTTCCTCCCGTGATTTTAGTCGAGTTCACCCTCGAAACCGCCTGTCTTATCTGCATTTGCAAAGTTGAAAGCGGAAACGCCGTATTTATAAGTGCAACGGGCAAGCTCGCCTGTCTTATCGTTTTTATCCTGCTTTGAGTAAGCATATGATTTTATGCTGTATGATGCGCTTTCGCCTACGACACCGTTACAGGATATTGTGCAGGTAAATACCTTATCAAACTCGGTAGCGTAGACATCATCGCTGTATATCTTGTATTCGTTTGCGGCTGTACCTTTCTTGAAATCTGCGCTTGTATAAGTCTTATCGCCGATAGTGAGAAACGTATTTTCCACATCGGTGGTAATAAAGTAAAATACTATCTTGTTTGTGGAATCAAAGTATATTGTTTTGCCTTTGAAATGAGCGCTTTCAAGCTTTGTTCCGGTTGTTTTGTTGTCGGTTGTCGTGACGGCGGAATATGTTGTTCCCATGCCCTCGTAGCCTGCATTTATCAGTGTATCTGTTTTGTAGCCTGTGAATTTCTGAGCGGCTGTACAGTAGTCGAATACATCATATATCAGCGGCTTGAGCAGGGAGTATTTTTTCTCGCTGTATTGGAGTGCATTTGCATCACATTCGAGAAGCTTTTCAAAATATTTTTTCAGGCTGACATTTTTAATTGATTTTATCACATTGCCGTCGCAGACAAGCTCAACATTTATGAAATCGCCGAGTTGCTGTGGTGCTATACCGCGGAAAACAAACTTATATTTGTTTTCGCTTGCATTTGCAAGAGCGGGAGAAACTTCCTCCGTAAAGCCGCCCATGGTAAAGCGAACCTTAACTACATCCTTGATATTATCGGAGAAGAGCGCATAGATGTTATATGAGAAATCCTTGCCGAGAGTAGCCGAATTATTGAGATAATCGCAAACGATATATTTGCGTCCGTACTGAATGGCATGCTCTACCGCGGTGCTGCTGACGACTTCGTCCTTATCATTTACTCTGCTTTTCGGGCAGATGAGTATAGCATTATATGGGAATACAATTTTGGCAGAAGCTATTTCGACGGAGTCCGGCTCAATATATATGAATTTCAGGCTCGTGCAACCGTTGAAAGCATATTCACCGATATATTTGACGGATTTCGGGATGGTCAAAACTTCCGGCAGACTGGAGCATCCCTCAAAAGCGCGCTGACCTATGTATGTCACGCTTTCCGGAATATTTATCTTTGCAAGCGAAGAGCAGAATCTGAATGTCGCACCGTCTATTTTTGTAAGGGCTGCGGGGAGCTGAACCTCTGTCAGCAGAGTACAGCTGTTGAATGCATTTTGTCCCACGACCGCAACATCGTCGGGAACGACGAACTTTCCGGCAAGCTTCTTCGGAGCCATAGCGAGCATTTTTCCTTGGCTGGTGTTGGCGTAGAGAACGCCGTCTGCCGCAGTGTAGTATGTGCTTCCTTCTTCGCATTCAAATCTTTCAAGCTCTGTGCAGGTGTCCAGAGCGGATGACTGAATATTTCTTGCTGTTTTCGGTATAGTCAGAGTTGTACCGTCGAGAGAATATACAAATAATATCTCGCTTTTGTCAAGATTATAAAGAATGCCGTCCTCTGCGCGGTAATATGTGCTCATCCAGTCTACGGTGATAGACTCTATCCCCTTACATCCCGAGAAAGAATTATGCATACTCCATACTGTTTCGGGAATATGAAAATGCTTTATTCCCGTGCATCCGCCAAAGGCACTGTTGCCTAATGACCTAAGCGAATTGTTCGGCAGTTTTATTTCCGTGAGAGCGGTGCAATCAGAGAAAACGCTTGCTCCGATATATTCAAGCGTATTCGGAAGAGTAATGCTCTTGAGTACTTTTTTGTAGGCATTGAATGTTTTGTCGCCAAGCTTTGTTATGCCCTCGCCGACCACAACATCGGAGAAGCTGTCTTCATATTCAGCCCACGGTCTTTTACTGTTATTGTAGTTGCCTGTGCTTCCTATACCGCTGAGAAGCATAACTCTGTCGTCATAGATTCTCCACTCAATTGTGTAGATGCTTCCGCTGTAGAGTACCTTTGCAAAGGTATTTCCGTGTGCCTGCGCATAGCTCTCGGCAGTGGAACCGGTATCTCCGTAGATGACGGTTGATGCAGGGATATCCGCGCCGTCGTCTATTATTACATCAGGGGAAAGGAAGAAAACCTTTTCAAAACTGCTGCCCGAGAAAGCACCCGCATCGATTTGTGTTACGGCGCTCGGTATATTTATGCTCGGAAGTTCGGGAACATATGAGAGTGCACGCTCGCCTATAGATGTTACACTGCCGTTTGTCGGGATGACGCTGTTTTCGCAGATGGCTATGAGCTTTTTTGTTGTGGTATCTATGAAGCAGTTGTTGTTGCGATTGTACTTCACATCATGGATGTAACTGGCACTGCCTGTCGGGAATATAACGGTAAGATTGCTGTTGCAGAAAACAAACGGGCATTCGCCGATGCTTGTTATGCAATCGGGTATTACTATGCTCGAGAGACCGTTGCAACCCGAAAAAGCGTTGTCGCCTATTGCGGTAACGCTTCCGTCTGTCGGAATAACGCTCGTGTTGCATCCCGTGAGCAGAGTTTTTGTCGCCGTTTCTATGATGCAGTTGCCGTCGCTGTGGAAAACGGGATTGTTTTCGCTGACGGTTATCTTTTCAAGCCCGACAAACCATGAAAATGTACGTGTGCCTATCTTTTCCACTGTGCTCGGAATGTATATCTCTTTAAGACTCCGGCAAGCGGAAAACGCACTGTCGCCTAAGGTAGTCACACCCTCGGGTATGACAGCACTTGAAAGATATATACATTTGTAAAAGGCGCAGGAGCCTATAGATGTTATCCCCTCGCCTATCTCTACGGAGCGGATTTGGCTTTCGTATTTATCATACCACGGGCTCGGGAAAGCACCGTCCGGACCGTAGTTTGCCATTTTTCCCGTGCCCTCAAATTTAAGCAAGCCCGTATCTGTATCAAATGACCATGTTATATTGCTTCCGTCGCCCTCGCCGCCACATATTCCGCTGTAATTTTCCGCATTCAGCGAGAAGCAAAGCGCACACATAATTGTAACTATCGCAACACAAAGCAATAGCAATTTCCAATGTTTTTTCATCATTTCATCCTCCATATACAGTATTTATAAGAGAGTCAATTGCCGCAAAATATGGCACAATTGACAATTCCCGAGTATATTTTACATTCAAGTGCTATCGATTTCAATAGAAAACGGCGTTTTGGATTTTCTGTTCACAATATTGTGAAATTGATTCACAGCTTTTTTGCAAAGGCGATTGACATGAGGAGAAAAATGCTGTATAATTTGTATGATAATGTAGCAATACATCGAAAGGACAGAGAATAAATGCTCACTGAATTCGGAAAAATTTTGCGTATAATCAGGATAAACAGCGGCGACAGCCTGAGAGAGATGGCAAAAAAGCTGAATCTTTCGCCATCATATTTATCGGCTATAGAAAACGGAAAGCGAAATATTCCCTCGGATATAGAAAAGCTTCTCTGCGATGCATATCCGCTTTCGCCTACCGATATCACGAAAATACGGAAAACCATCGTCGGTTCATCCACTTCGATAAAGATAAATCTCACAGAGTTTGCCGAAAAGAAAAAGCGGCTCATTTTTGCCATCTCGCGCGACGATATAGCAAACGAAACACTCGATAGGATAGAGGATTTGATTTTTCGCAGTGAGAGGGATGGGCAAAAATGAGAAAAAACAACATTGACCCCTCTTTCGATTTTGCCTTCGGTTTCGGAAATGTGCGCATATGGGCTTTTGAAAATGAGGCTTCGTCAAAAAGCACATTTTTTGCCGGAATGAGCGGTACTTATCTGCTTAAGGTAAAGGACGAAGCCGCTTTTGCGGGCAGATTCGGCGGCAGGAAGTGCAGGCTTGCGGAAAAGGTGCGCAGCGAGACTGTGCCGATAGTAAGGAAGCTCGGCGAAGAGGCACTCATGGATTATTCCGAGAGTTTTGATATCTATCGCCAATATACGAGAAAGCACATCCGCGCATTGCAGGATATAATCTGCGAAAAACTGCAGAAATGTCCCGATTTTTCCGCGATGGGACTGCATGTCATTTCCGTAGATATAGACGATATCATCATGCGCGAGTGCGATGAACCTGTAAACTACAGATTATACAGCGGCAGACCGCGCGGCACTTCCTCTGCGGCAAAGCTGATTGCCGTGGCGGCATTTTCATTTATCATGTGCGCGGGCGTTTTCTTTTTCATAAACAATCTGCTCCCGAAAAGGCAATCCGATACGCCTATGACAACGGTGCAGACCACTGTGAGCGATACGACAGGGGAGAGCAGTACATCTTCTTCGGACACGGCTTCGTCGGAGAATACTTTAGCCTCGACGAGCGAGACGACGGCAACGGCGGCAACTACCGAGGCAACCACAACCGAAACAGCCGCTACGACAACTACAGTAACAGAGACGGCTACAACGAGCACAACAAGTTGGACAACAAAAGAAACAACGACGACAAAATGGATACCTGTATGGACGCCGGCAACAACTGTACCTACAATCTCAACTACCGCAACAACAAGAACTCCGGCAACGGTGGCAACAACGACACCTACAGTAACTGTGGCGACAACAACGCCTACCTCTCCACCTGCCACTACCGCAACCACTGCAACCACTACGACTACCACGACTACAAAAACCACCACGACTGAGACGACGGCGACGACATCGAAACCGTCGCAGAAGCATTATGACGGCGAAACTTTTGATTATGAAAAAATGACCGTGCGCGTGGTTGGCAGTCGATGCATTATAGAAAAATATAACGGCAGCGAAACGAATGTATATATTCCCGATAAAATAGACGGACTGACTGTATACAGAATAGAATCTGATGCTTTTCAGAACAATTTTACACTTGAAAGTATTCGTTTTCCGAGCTCACTCAAGGAGATAGGCGGGTGCTCGTTTAAAAACTGTACTTCGCTTTCTTCCGTGACATTCCCTTACGGACTTGAAAAAATAGAAATAGAAGCTTTTTCGTATTGCGCATCTCTTACGGAAATTTCGCTTCCCGACACGGTAAAGGTTTTTGACGGCTATGTTTTCCAGCATTGTCTCTCGCTGAAAAGCGCAAAGCTTGCGGGCAGTTTCCGTGAAATGAATTCTACTTTTGCCTATTGCACGAGCCTTGAAAATGTAACTATACCAGATAGTGTTAAAATCATTTCCGGCTCATGTTTCCGCGCCTGCAAAGATATAAAAGAGATACGGCTTCCCGAGGGACTGAAGATGATAAAAGAAACCGCTTTTTGGGAATGCGATGGCTTGGTTACGGTATATATCCCGAAGAATATCGTGGTTGATGATGCCGCTTTTCTCGGGTGTCATGATACTGTCTTTTATGTTTATGCAGATGAGATTCCCGCGGGGTGGGGAAAGAGTTGGGAGCAGGCAGGCTTTGCCGTAAAGACATTATATACTGCGCCGCCTGAAACTACCGTAACCACTGCAACGGAGACGACTGCAACGATAAGACCGCCGCAGAACCACACGGACGGCGATATTTTTGATTATGGCGACTTTACCGTGCGCGTGAATGGCATCCGATGCGTTATAGAAAAATATAACGGCAGCGAAACGAATGTATATATTCCCGATGAGATAGACGGGCTTCCGGTATACAGGATAGCATCAGATGCCTTTCAGAATAATTTTGCACTCGAAAGTGTTCGTTTTCCGAGTTCACTCAAGGAGATAGGAGGATCTTCGTTCAATAATTGTACTTCGCTTTCTTCCGTGACATTTCCTTATGGATTGGAAAGAATTGAAGCAGGCGCTTTTTCGTATTGCGCATCTCTTACGGAAATTTCGCTTCCCGACACGGTAAAGGTTTTTGACGGCTATGTTTTCCAGCATTGTCTCTCGCTGAAAAGCGCAAAGCTTGCGGGCAGTTTCCGTGAAATGAATTCTACTTTTGCCTATTGCACGAGCCTTGAAAATGTAACTATACCAGATAGTGTTAAAATCATTTCCGGCTCATGTTTCCGCGCCTGCAAAGATATAAAAGAGATACGGCTTCCCGAGGGACTGAAGATGATAAAAGAAACCGCTTTTTGGGAATGCGATGGCTTGGTTACGGTATATATCCCGAAGAATATCGTGGTTGATGATGCCGCTTTTCTCGGGTGTCATGATACTGCCTTTTATGTTTATGCAGATGAGATTCCCGCGGGGTGGGGAAAGAGTTGGGAGCAAGCCGATTTCAGCGCAAAGACTATAAAGGAGGCACCGTGATATGGAGAGTTTATTCTGTCCCATCTGCGGAAGCAGGCGCGTTTCTCCCGTCACAAACGGCATGTATATGTGCACTTCATGCGATAATGTTTTTTCCTTTACAAAGGAAGCCTCACATGCGAAAACCACGGCTGACATATATAAAACCGCCGTCGAAAGCGTGCTCGAAATCAATACCATAACCGGCGAAAACGAATCTTCCGGAACAGGAATCATCATTTCGCCGCGCGGATATGTACTCACAAATGCCCATATCACAGGCGGATTAGTGGCTGATGTCGGCAATATGAAAAATTATTGCGATGTTATAATCGCGAGCAGGCGCCCGAGAGAAATTCTTTTCAGAGCAGAGCTTATCTACAGCGATAAAACGGTGGACCTCGCACTTCTTCATTGTGCCGAGGCAGAGGAACTGCCTGCCATGAAGATTTCATACAACACCGTCAAGACGGGCGATAAAATCTGCGTCATAGGTAACGGCAAGGGTGAGGGACTGGGCATAGTGGACGGCATCGTCAGCGACACCTGCAGGGAAATAGGCGGGAGAAAGCTGATGATGATTTCCGCCCCCGTAACAACGGGATATTCCGGCGGACCTGTGCTAAGTGCAGATGGGGAATTTATCGGCATGGTTACCGGCGGCAGAGACGGAGAAACCGCCATGAACTATGCCATACCGTCGATAACTGTCAGAAAATTTCTTGCCTCGGCAGAGAAAAAATCCGGAATCAGACTATAACGGCAAAACCGAAAATGAAAAAAGTGAATACAGTAAATACAGATTAAAACGGCACAGCAGATTTCTGCTGTGCCGTTTTGATGTTTCGTTGAAAATTTGGCGAGTTTGAGGTAGCCGACTTGTTGCTATATCGAAATTTTGGACGAAAAGTACAGTTTGTTTCCTTAAAAGTAGCCAAATTGGAGATAAAGTAGCCAAATGGTATAGTTGACTTTTGTCATGATGCGTGTTAAGATTATATAAAAATAGATAAAATTGTATTTTTATGTCAGATGGTTATATATCTGCATGAAAATACAGAAGGAGTTTTTTATGGCTAATATTTCAGAAATCATCAAGTATGAAGGCGACAACGGCACATTTATCTGGAAGCATCCCTGCGAGGATTTCAACAGTATGACGCAGCTTATCGTCCATGAGAGTCAGGAAGCAATCTTCTTCATGAACGGTCAGGCGCTCGACCTTTTCGGTCCCGGAAGACACACGCTTGAAACGCAGAACATCCCGCTCATCGGCAAGGTACTGAACAGAGCGACAGGCGATAAAACGCCTTTCCATTGCGAAGTATATTTCATAAATAAGACAGAGCAGATGAGCATCAAATGGGGCACCGACAGCAAGGTGCAGTATATAGAGCCGACATATGGATTCCCGATTTCGATAGGTGCTTCGGGCGAAATGAGTCTGCGCGTAGAGGACAGCAGAAAACTGCTCGTAAGGCTTGTCGGTACGGAGCGCGACCTCAGCCAGCAGAAGCTGGTCGGATTTTTCCGCGCATTTCTGATGACGAGAGTCAAAACCTATATCGCGCAGGTGATGAAAACAAATGCGATAAATATTTTTGAAATAGATGAAAATCTCACTATGTTCTCGGAAAATATACACAAACTGCTTATCCCCGATTTTCTCGGATACGGAGTTTCATTGGAGAGGTTTTTTGTTACAAATATTGCCAGACCCGACGGTGACAGACAATATGAAAAATTCAAGGAGCTTCATTTCCGTCAGTATGCGGATATAGCCGAGGCAAAGCTCCGGCAGCAGACGGATCTCATTTATGCGCAGACAGAAGCGCAAAAAGTCATCATAGATTCTCAGGCGCAGGCAAAAAAGCGCGAGCAGGAGGGCTATACATATCAGCAGGAACGCGGTTTTGATGTTGCGACAGAAGCCGCAAAAAACGAAGCGGTCGGTCAGTTTACAAACCTCGGCGTGGGGCTTGGTACTATGGCAGGCGTCGGCGGCGCAGTCGGTGGTGTAGTCGGCAGTGCGGTATCCGGCGCGCTGAATCCGACGGAGGCAGAAGTGCCAAAGCATGCGGATGATATGGCGACATTCAAAGCCAAGGTAGAAAAGCTTGCCATGATGAAAGAAGCAGGGCTTATCAGCGAAGAAGAATTTGCCGCGACAAAAGCGGAATTACTTAAAAGTATACTTTAAAGAAAGAGGTACAATAAAATGAAAAAGAATTTTAAAATCTATGCTGTTTGCTGGGCGATTCTGCTCGTGATTTTTAATGTGATTTGCTTTGTCACGCCGAATGAAGCGGCAGGCTATGTAAAATTTGATGCCGCATTCTGGACGGGTTACATATTTATCACACTTGCTTTCATCGGTCAGCTCGGATGTGCTTATGCCGCATTTAAAGCCGATAGCCTGCAAAAATTTTTCTATAAGCTTTCACTCATAAAAATAAGTTATACCGGACTTGTACTTACCATCATTGCGGGCGTGCTTTGCATGATGATTCCGGAATTGCCATATTGGATAGGCATTATCATATGCTTGATAGTGCTCGGTTTCAATGCGATAGCTATAATAAAGGCAAGCGCCGTGGCTGAAACTGTGGCAAAAATCGATGAAAAAATTAAGGCGCAGACGAGCTTTATCAGACTTCTCACAGTCGATGCCGAAAATCTCGTAAACCGCGCAAAGAGCGATGCCGCAAAGGCAGAATGCAAAAAGGTTTATGAAGCAGTGCGCTATTCCGACCCGATGAGCAGTGAAGCGCTTTCCGTCGCCGAAGCCGGAATCACAGCGAAATTCGATGAGCTTACCGCTGCCGTCACCGCCGCTGATGATGCGAAGATAAGCGAAATCGCCGATGAGGTAGTTTTGCTTGTGAAGGAAAGGAATAATAAATGTAAGGTGCTGAAGTGATATGGGAGAAATGATTGCGCTAATAATTTCATTTGTTGCATTGATTTTCTCGGTTATAACATTTTTGTTTAATGCGATACACGAGAAAAAGAAGGATACATTAGATGCTTTTTCGGCGCTTCAAAGCAATGCGCTTGACGGCTTATACTATTACACTAAAGGTCAAATTAAGGAAATTTCAAAAAGTAGCAATAGAGCGGCTGAGTACAAAGAACTATCGCTATATTTATCAAGGATAGAGCATTTCTGCGTTGGCATTCGTAATGGAGTCTATAATAAAAAGATTGTTAATAAACTGGCGGGCAAGCATCTTGTGCCGCTCTATGATAAATTAACACCTTTGATAGAAGCAAAGAGAAGAGTTCCGGATGCAGGAGATACATACAAAAATTTTGAAGAAGTGGTTAGACCATGGAAGGAGAAATAAAAATGGCAATGATTAAATGTGAAATGTGTGGAAGCACGGATATAATTAAACAGGACGGCGTATTTGTATGTCAGTCGTGCGGGATAAAATATTCACCCGAAGAAGCAAAGAAAATGATGGTTGAGGTGGCTGGTACTGTAGCAGTAAAAGGCTCGGTAAAAGTAGAAAATGCCGTTTCCATAGAATCGCTTCTCAAGCGTGCGTTTATGACGCTGGAGGAGGCTATTGAGGACGAAGATGCTTTTGGTAAAGCTAATGAGCTTTTTGACAAAGTGCTTGATATCAACCCTGAATGCGCCGAGGCATATCTCGGAAAGCTTTTGCTGTCATATGGCCTTTCAAGAGAAGCAGACTTGGCTAGACTCGAAGAGTCTTTTGACAGCAGTAAAGATTATCAGAAAATAATGAAATTCGGTTCGCCGGAGCTTTGTGCAAGAATAAAGAAAATTAACGATGGTGTAATCGAAGCAATAAGCCGCCGCAATGCTGAATTTAAAAAAACAATTATGCCGTATGCTGTGAAAGCTGCAAGAAAGCCGATTGCTTGCGGAAAAGGAGGGCATATAGTTGCACTCAGATGCGACGGTACTGTTGTAGCTACAGGAGACAATGCCAAAGGTCAATGCAATGTTTCCGACTGGCGAGACATTATTGCTATAGCTACCGGAGAAAACCATACTGTTGGGCTGAAATCAGATGGTACAGTTGTCGCGGTTGGCGATAATGAAAAAGGTCAATGTAATGTTTCTGGCTGGAAGGACATAGTAGCTTTAGATGCAGGAAAAGCGATTACAGTGGGACTTAAATCAGACGGAACGATTGCTATTTCACAGAGTCATAATAGTTACGCATCTGATGAACTGGCGAAAGCTTTGAATTGGAAAGATATAGTTGCAATAGCGGTTGGCTTGCATAGCGATACTATTGTGGGGTTGAAATCAGATGGTACTGTTGTTGCAACTGAGCGTTTTCGGAATGAGGAATTTTTATATTGGGGCAATGAGATTGTTGCTATATCAGGCGATATGGGACTGAGAGCCAACGGAACAGTGACTCAATACAGCCATGGTGGCTATAAAAGAATAGATGCGGATATTGAAAGTTGGAAAAACATTGTTGCGATATCATCATCAAGCTTTGTAAGTGTTGGCTTGAAAGATGACGGTACTGTTGTTGCAAAGTTTAGGCTTCCATATGATGATGAAGTCATAGACTGGAAAAATATTGTTGCAATAGCAGGCTGGTGTAGAACGATTGTAGGACTCAGATCCGATGGCACTGTTCTTACAACAAGCAAATACTATCGCGAAGAGCTCTCCCATTGGAAAGATATTATGCCTGTATCAACTGCAAAAACATTTGAAGAGGACAGACAGCAGAAGATAGAAATAATCCGTGCAAACCACTCCAAAATAGCAGAGCATCAAAAAGAAGAAGAACGCTTGGCAGAAGAAAAGCGCAAAGAAGAAAAGCGAAAAGAAGAAGAGCACAAAGAAATGGAAAAGAGCACTCGGCGTTCGCAAGGTGTATGTCAATATTGCGGCGGCGCATTCAAAGGATTGTTCTCAAAAAAATGTTCTGCTTGCGGAAGACCGAAAGACTATTGATTACATAATAAATCTTCAGGAGAAACACAATGTCCATATTTAAATGTAAAATGTGCGGCGGCACAATAGAATTCAGTGAAGGCGCAAGTGTAGGCGTATGCGATTATTGCGGTACGAAACAGACGCTGCCTCGCCTTGATAACGACAAAAAAGCAAATTTATATGACAGAGCAAATCATTTCCGCCGAAATAATGATTTTGACAAAGCCATGAGTATCTATGAGCAGATACTCAATGAAGACAGCACCGATGCGGAAGCATATTGGTCGCTCGTACTCTGCCGTTACGGCATCGAATATGTGGAGGACCCGCAGTCGCATCGGCGTGTTCCTACGGTAAACCGTGCGCAGTTCACATCGGTTTTTGCCGATGAAGATTATAAATCGGCTCTGCAATATGCCGATGCAAATCAGCGTGAAATTTATGAAAACGAAGCCAAGGAAATAGATGATATTCAAAAAGGAATACTTGCCATTTCGCAGAAAGAAAAGCCTTTTGATGTATTTATCTGTTATAAGGAAACGGATGCAAACGGCAGAAGAACACAGGACAGCGTGCTTGCAAATGACTTATATCATCAGCTGACGCAGGAAGGTTTCAAGGTCTTTTTCAGCCGTATTACACTCGAGGATAAACTCGGTACAGCTTATGAACCGTACATATTTGCGGCATTGAACAGCGCAAAAGTAATGGTGGTACTCGGCACAAGACCCGAATATTTCAATGCTGTATGGGTCAGAAACGAATGGAGCCGCTACCTTGCGCTTGTCAGAAATTCGGGCGGTAAAAAGATACTTATTCCCGCATATAAAGATATGGATCCATATGATTTGCCGGAGGAATTTTCTCATTTGCAGGCGCAGGATATGAGCAAACTCGGCTTCATGCAGGACCTTATCCGCGGCATCAAGAAAATAATAGGAGCAAGTGAGCAGAAGTCAACTATCAGGGAAACATTGGTGGTCAATGCGGGAAGCGGTAATACCGCACCGCTTCTCAAGAGAGTATTTATGTTTCTGGAGGATGGAAACTGGCAGGAAGCAGATGAATACTGCGAAAAGGTGCTTGATATCGAACCGGAATGTGCCGAGGCATATCTCGGCAAACTGATGGCAGAGCGGAAAATCAGCAGAAGAGAAAGCCTTGCGAGCTGTAATGAGCCTTTTGATACGGACAATAATTATCAGAAGGCAATCCGTTTCGGAGATGAAAAGCTGAAAGCCGAGCTTGGCGACTATATAAATCAGATAAAAGTGCGCAATGAAAATGCCCGCATGGCAAATATTTATAATAAAGCGCAAGCCACCCTGCGTAATGCAAGATGTGAGCAGGATTATCGTAATGCGGCTTGGGCTTTCAAATCTATTTCGGACTTTATGGATGCTGCGAAGCTTGCCGAGCACTGCAAAGCGAAGGCAGAAGAAGCAAGAAAAGATGCGATATATAATGATGCAAGATGCAAGATGACAAGCAAGAGAGAAGCCACGCTAAATGAGGCGATCAAGCTTTTTCAGACTATTTCCGGATGGCGCGATGCGGATGAGCAGATTTGTGCTTGCCAAAGAAAAATAGAAGAAGCGGCAAGGGAAGAGGCGGAACTGCTCGCATGGGCAAAAAAACAGGCAAAGAAAAGGAAGAAGATATTTGCCATCGGAACGCCTATCGTTTGTGCTTGTATTGTATTTTTGATTGTTTTGAATACTATTATTATTCCGAGTGTAAAGTATAGTTCCGCAATGAAATTGTATAATGCGGGCAATATTGTAGAAGCGTATGAAGCCTTAATAGCACTGGATGGTTACAAAGACAGTGCTTCAAAGGCAAAAGAAATCCGTGGACAGTATATAGCAGAAAAGTTGAAAATCGCCAAGGTCGGCGATTATGTGGCTTTCGGCGCATACGAACAAGACAATAATACATCTAACGGTAAAGAAGACATTGAATGGCTTGTTCTTGAAGTAAAAGACGGAAAAGCATTGGTAATTAGTAAATATGCTCTGGATCGCAAACCGTACAATGCAAGTTATACCGATGTTACTTGGGAAACCTGTACACTTCGCAAGTGGCTAAATAAAGAGTTTATCAATGCGGCATTTTCTGCCGATGAAAAGGCTATGATTCCTACTGTTACGGTGCCGGCAGATAAAAATCCCGACTATAGTACAAATCCCGGCAATGCAACACAGGATCAGGTGTTTTTGCTTAGCATAGCGGAAGCAAATAAATATTGTAGCTCCGATAGCGCAAGACGGTGTGAGCCTACGGATTATGCAGTTGCTAATGGCGCTTGGGAAAGCGACAGCGGCAATTGCTGGTGGTGGTTGCGGTCGCCCGGCTATGTTCAGAATTTTGCCGCCATTGTCTACGATTGCGGCGACGTTAACTTCTACGATTACTACTATGACAGCATCAATGATATTGCCGTCCGCCCCGCTTTGTGGATCGATCTGAACTCTTGAAGACTTGAATCGGGCATATTACAAGGTCCTAAGACGCAAATTTCAGCGAATGATAGCTTGCAATTGAATCGATGTATAAAAAGTAATCGCATTTCATCCATCGAAAGACGATTGCCCGATTTTTAAAAGTGGTAGTAGCATGCTCGGTAATGAAAACAACGAGAAATAATTGTAATTGCAAAAGTGAAAGTTTTAAAAAATTGTACGAGAAAAGGAGAATGAGATGTATCCGATAAATAACCTTAAAGGAATTTGCAATCAAGAGTCACGGTTAAAAGGAAATCATGTTATTATTTTTCTTTTGGTAAAACCGTCTGACCCAAATGCCGATGAATATATAAGAATGTTCAATTATCTGCATTGCCGCTCAAGGCAGTACTGCTCAATATATTTGCTTGGATATTCACAAAATTTTAATGACGAATATTCTGATGCAGTAAATGTAAATGGCATAGATAATCAAGAATGGCAATACAGCGATAAATGTTTTACGGATGCCTGCGATGAATTGCACGACCGACTTTCAAATTGGAGATATTCCGGAGAACCAGAAATGATAATATTGCAGAATAGTTCGGCATCGAATTCAAATAGCTGCTTGGATTTTACGAATTACAACTATATAGATATTAACTATGGCATCAAGCAAAAATACATAGATAGTTTTCCTCGATTCATGGAGAGACTGATTGAAGCTTGTAGAATAGAAGTTACGGCGGTTAGAGCAATTGCTTCAGCGAATCGTAAGCGTATAAGTCCAAGAAAAATAATGGAATATGCAATAGAAGAGACCACACATTTACCTAAATCAATTAAAAAGATTTTTGGTGACAAATTGTTTTATAAATCATATAAAAGCAAAGTGATATAATATTCGCATTATTTGTTGTAACCAAGCAAAAACAATTGAAATATAAACTAATAAATACCGTTACTACCAGTGGACGAAAAACTGACAAGCAATCATAACAAAAAGCCCTCGCGAGAGGGCTTTTTACATTATTTATTCACGCTTTCAGGTGTGTCACAAGTATGGCTACCAGACCGCGGAGAAGGAAAAGGCTGCCGAGACCAGAGAGCAGTATCAGCGCGCTTTTGCATATCTGCTTATATTTCGGCAGTTCGCCGCGCTTCTGATAATGTGCTTTTGAGGAGTTTTTTTCACTTATGAATCCCATCGGTTTCAGCGCGTTTTTATAGGAAAACAGCGCGAACACCGCTATAAAAAACATTCCTGCCGCGAAGCCGAAATACCTCGTCTGCCCGCTATAGAGATTCTGCAATATAAAAGATACCGTTATCATGGCAATCAGCCCGATGAAGATAAGTATAAAATATTTCTTCCTCATCTTGTTTACTTTGTCACAACAGCGCCGTCGCCGAGAATCTCACGCAGGAGCAGGAGCATATTTTTCTCGGGAGAAGCACCCATGCCGACAGCTTTTATATATTTGCCCTGCGAAATATCATAGAATATGACTTCACAGCCGCCCTCAAAAATCTGCAGGAGAGTCGATACGCGCTCAAATATCTCACCGCTCATATCGGGGACCTTGAGATAAAGCTTCTTCGGCGGCACTTCCGTCCTTTTTTCGGGAGCGGGATTTGATGCAGGTGCTTTTTTCTCGTAGCGCTCATAACGCGCGGGCTTGGCGGGGACATCTTCCATGCTCTCAAGCAGGGGCGTTGCGTAGCCGTTGAAAGCAGGGCGGAGAAGCACGACATCGGAAACTATCAGCTTCGGTGCGCTGTCTTCCTTGGCGGAGACTCTGCCCGCCGCGGCTATTGCCGAATCGGGATTTATCATATACGAAATTTTTTCCAGCACCTTGCTGAAAAAAACGAGCTCTATTTCGCCTGTTTTATCTTCAAGTGTGGCGAAAGCCATCGAACCGCCGTTTTTTGTCTGCTTGTTTGTCCTCGTGGTGATAATTCCGGCGATGGCGATGCGCTCGTTATCGGCATATCGGCGCTCCGGTTCGGCTTCCGCTTCTTCATCAAATGAGAGCAGAATATCCGATATTCTCGATTCCGCGCCGAGAGCCTCGATATGCGCCGCATATTCATCGAGCGGATGACCCGAGAAATACATTCCCGTGCTTTCCTTTTCCTGCTTCAGGCGTTCGCGAAGAGGAAGTTCTTCGCGCTCCTTAAATTCATATTCAAGGCTCGGCGGCTCTATTTCCGCGCCGTCAAAAAGTCCTGCGGAGAAGAGGTCGAGCTGTCCCTCCGCTTGGTTGCTTTTCCTTTTGGCAAAGATATCGAGTACATTCTCGTATTCGGCAAGGAGCATGCTGCGCTTTTTCCCGAGCGAATCGAAAGCACCGCTCTTGATAAGCCCCTCTATCTGCCGTTTATTAAGCTCATGTGAACACATCCGCGAAACAAAATCCGTAAATGAGGTGAATCTGCCGTTTTTGCGCTCCTCTATGGCGGCATCGAGGATATTTGCGCCGACATTTTTTACTCCGAGAAGCCCGTAGCGTATGGCTTTTTTGCCGTTTTTGTCCGTGACGACGCTATAGAGCTTTTCGCTCTCGTTTATATCGGGCGAAAGCACGGAAATCCTGTAGCTTTTCGCTTCTTCGATATATTCCACGGTTTTTGTCACATTGCCGAGCACCGAGGTGAGCAGGGAAGCGAGATATTCGCTCGGATAATGGCATTTCAGATAAGCCGTGCGGTATGCGGTGTATGCATATGCCGTGGCGTGGCTTTTATTGAAGGCGTATTTGGCAAAGGAGGACATCGTATCGAAAATCTCGTTTGCATCGGCTTCGCTTGTGCCGCGCGCGACGGCACCCTCGCAGGTGACATTGTCGTTTTCATCCTTTTCGCCGTAGACAAAGGCGGTGCGCGCCTTTTCCATCTCGGCGGTTTTCTTTTTTGCCATGGCGCGGCGCACGATATCCGCGCGCCCGAACGAGAAGCCCGCAACTTCGCGGCATATCTGCATTACCTGCTCCTGATAAATGATGCAACCCGAGGTTTTTTCGAGAATTTTACGCAGAGACGGTATCTTATATTCGGGAGTTGATTCTCCGGTGCGGTTACGCAGAAACTGCGGTATTGATTCCATCGGTCCCGGGCGGTAGAGCGAGATGGCGAGCGTTATATCCTCGATATTGCGCGGCTGCATATTCATGAGCAGGCGGCGCATTCCCGAGGATTCAAGTTGAAATATGCCGCTCGTTCTGCCCTGCGAGATAAGCTCGTATGCGCCTGCGTCATCGAGTGAGACCTTGGTGATATCGAAATCGGGCTCTGTTTTCCGTATCTGCTTTTCCGTATCGGAGATTATCGTCAGATATCGCAGACCGAGAAAGTCAAATTTCAGCAGTCCCAGCTTTTCGATGATATCCATCGTGAACTGCGTCAGCACCATTTCGTTGTTGACGGCAAGAGGGACATGCTCATATGCGGGCTTGTCCGTTATCACAATGCCCGCGGCATGAGCCGAGGCATGGCGCGGCATTCCCTCGAGAGCCATGGATATATCTATGAGGCGGCGAATCTGCTCGTTTTCATCGTACATGCGCTTCAGTTTTCCCGTGAGCGCTTCGCGGAGCGTGATGTGCGGGTCATAGGGAATGGCTTTTGCCACTATATCGACATCGGCATAGCTCATGCCGAGTGCCCTGCCGACATCGCGCACGACAGCCTTTGCGGCAAGCGTACCGAAGGTGGATATGCCGCATACATGGTCGGCACCGTATTTTCGCGAGACATATTCTATTACCTCGCCGCGCCTGTCATAGCAGAAATCGGTATCGAAATCGGGCATGGAGACGCGCTCGGGATTCAGAAAGCGCTCAAACATGAGGTCATATTTTATCGAGTCCACATCGGTTATCCCGCAGAGATAAGCGACAAGGCTGCCCGCGCCCGAACCTCTGCCGGGACCTACGGGAATTTTCTCGCGCTTAGCATACGCGATGAAATCCCACACGATGAGATAATACTGCGCATATCCCATTTTGCTTATGACGGAAAGCTCGTATTCTATGCGTTCGCGATATGTGCTCTCGCTGTTTTCTTCAGTGAAAGCAATCTCGCCCGAGGATTTTTTGCGCTCAAAACCCTCGTAGGAGAGACGGCGGAGATATTCCTCGGGTGTTTCGCCCGTTTCGGGAGTGAAGCGCGGCAGATAGATATGGGAAAAATCAAAATCGTAATTGCATCTGTCGGCGATTTTCTGCGTATTTTCCAGCGCTTCGGGAACAGAAGAGAAGAGCCGCTCCATTTCTTCGGTAGATTTATAGTAAAATTCGTCTGTTTCAAAGCCTATAGGTCTGCCGTCGGCAATGCGGCTGTTCGTCTGGATGCAGAGAAGCACCGCCTGCGTATCGGCATCGGCGCGGCGCATATAATGCACATCGTTTGTGGCGACGAGCGGGATACCCGTCTCGCGCGACATGGCGATGAGTGCCTCATTTACTTCTTTCTGCTCGGGCATGCCGTGATCCTGAAGCTCGAGATAGAAATTTCCGTGCCCGAATATGCGATCAAATTCAAGCGCGCGCTCGCGTGCACCGTCGAAATCGCCCGCCATGATATGCCGCGGAATATATCCCGCAAGGCAGGCGGAAAGCGCGATAAGCCCCTCGGAATGTTCGCGCAGGAGCTCCATATCTATGCGCGGCTTGCCGTAGAATCCCTCGGTGTACGAACGGGAGACCATGTAAATGAGATTTTTATATCCCGTTTCGTTTTCGGCAAGGAGGACGAGATGATATTTTCCGCCGTCTGCGGCTTCGCGCCTGTCAAAACGCGATTCCGAGGCGGTATAGACCTCGCAACCGATTATCGGTTTGATGCCCTCTTCCTTGCACGCACGATAGAAATTGACAACGCCGTACATCGCGCCGTGGTCTGTTATCGCGACGGCATTGTGCCCGCAGGCTTTTGCCGCTTTCGGTATATCGGCTATGCGGAAAGCTCCGTCCAGCAGGCTGTATTCGCTATGCAGATGAAGATGAACGAAAGACATTTTTCTCCCTCCTTTACTTGGTTTTTATCGCTTCGAGAAAATCCGAAATTTTGGATAAGCGCTTGCTCTCCTGCGATTTGGAGACGGGCGGAACCTCCATTCCGGCAAGCTCTGCAAGCGTGAGATACGGGTTTTCGACGCGGAGCTTTGCTGTTTTGCGAAGCTCCGGCGAAAGCTCGTCAAATCTGCCGAGCGCGATAATTTCATTTATGATATTTATATGCTTGCCCGCGGTGAGCGCGGTTTTCCTGAGATTTGCTACCTCAAAGTTTGTCGAGCGGTTTGCCGCTTCCGCCGTGATGTGAAAAGCCTGAGCATTGAGCACATCGAAATAGCAGGTTGTCGCGCCGCACATTCCGAGCAGGTCGGAAACCTTTTGCACGCCCTGAAGATATAGCACGCATTTTTCGCGCCGCTCCACCTTTTTCGGTGCAAGCTCGCGGCGGCAGAGAAGCCCCGCAAGGATATTTCGCAGTTCGCGGTCGCGCATCACAAATTCCGCCTGATATTTCTTATCGGGAGGATAGACGAAGCCGCAGGAGATGAACGCTCCCGCGATGAAGCTTCGCTCGCAGTCGGTGCAGAGCAGTGAGGAGCAGACGGCATTTTCCGCGGAGAGCGAAAAATCATCGTCTATCATATCGTCCTCGCCTATGCCGAAGTAGGCGAAAGCCGCCTCCACGGTGTCTTTTTCCGTTATGGAAAAGCGCAGTGCCTTGCCGCTTTTCGAGGCTACTGTCTCGGTTTTGCCCTCGTCGCCGAATGTCTCCGAGAAAAACCGACGCACAAGCTCTATAGTTTCCGCTATTTCCGTGGTGACGGAAATGCCGCTCTTCGTAAAGCCGCCCGAAAAAAGCAATATGCCGAAAATCCGCGCTTTTTCACAGCATTTCTGCTTTGGCAGTTTTACGGTCATTTCTTCCTTTGCACGCGATGAAAACGACATATTACCCCTCCGATGAATTTCAGTTTTGTTTAATCCTTGATATGTATGAATTCAGTTTCGAGCGAAACGCCATAGCGCCCCGCCACTTCTTCTTTTATTATGCGGCAAAGCTCCAGAACATCGCCGCTTGTGGCGCTTCCGCGATTGATGATGAAGCCGGCATGCTTTTCCGAGACCTGCGCGTCTCCGCAGGAAAGCCCGCGAAGCCCCGCATCGTCGATAAGTTTGGCGGCAAAATGTCCGACGGGACGACGGAAGGCACTGCCCGCGCTCGGATATTCGAGCGGCTGTTTGTCTCTTCGTGCCGCCATATTGAAAGCCATTTTTGCTTCTATTTCCGCGCGGTCACCGCGATGCAGTGCAAATGTCGCCGAGAGCAGAAGATAAGGCTTGTGCTGAAAAATGCTCTCCCTGTAGCCGAGCGCAAGCTCTGCGGCAGGCGCACGGCAGAGCGTTTCCGTTTCCGTATCGAAATATTCGACCTCGGCGAGCGTATCCTTTATCTCGCCGCCGTATGCGCCCGCATTCATATATACCGCGCCGCCGACGCTCCCGGGAATGCCGAAGGCAAATTCAAGCCCCGACAGGGAAGCATTTTTTGCGATGGTGCTGAGCGCGGAGAGCGGAAGCCCGCATTCCGAACGGATGATGTTTTCCGAGACCTCTGTTTTATTGACCCACTTTGTAAATATCACTGCACCCGAAAAACCGCCGTCGTCGAAAAGAACATTCGAGCCGCAGCCGATGACTCTGCACGGAATATCAAATTCGCGGCAGGCGGCAACGGCAAAAACGAGTGCGTTTTTGTTCTCGGGGAAAATCGCGTAGCGCGCTTCTCCGCCTATTTTGAAAGTGCTGTATTTTGCAAGTCCTTCGTTTTGCTTTATCTGCGTGTCGCCGCGTGCTGCAATAACGGAAAGGAAATCCTCTCTCATACATACCTCCGAACATAATTATACATAATAAGTATACCACATAAGTCGGAATATTGGTATAGCTTTTTGCAAAAAAATTCAAAAATTTATTGACAAACGAAAAAAGATATGATATCATGAATGTGTACCAAATGATACAGTTTTGGAGATGAAACCATGAAAGAAGAAACGCTCGGCAAAATACTTTCGCAAAGCCCCGTTTTTTCGGGTGCTTCGCGCGATACGCTCGCGCGCCTTTGCTCCTGCAATGTGCGCGGCTTTTGCGGCGGCGAGACTATATATTCGCCCGCGAGCTTCTTTCGCGGTATAGGCATAGTGATAAGCGGGACCCTCACCGTCCACGGAAAGAACGGCGAGAGCGATATCCTGCTCCGCACGATAGACAAGGGGGGAATGTTCGGCGCGGCGGCTCTTTTCGGCGGCAGCGGCGAATATGTGAGCACTGTTTCGGCAAAGAGAAAAAGCGAGGTGCTTTTTGTGCCGGAGGAGACGCTCTCGGAGATATTCATGCTTGACAGCGGCGTTTCGCTTGCCTATATACGCTTTCTCACGGAGAGAATACGCTTTCTCAACGGGAAGATAACGGGTTTCTCCACTCCGGATACGGAGAGCGCCGTCGCGCTGTCGCTCCTCTCGGCTATGCCGGAGGACGGCGGGGATTTTCCCGTCAATGTTTCGCGCATGTCATCTGCGCTCGGCATAGGGCGGGCGTCGGTATACAGAGCGTTTGCCTCTCTCTCGGAGGACGGTATCATAACATACGGGAACGGCAGGGTTACCGTTCTCGATAAAGCTCGTTTATATGGTGCAACGAGAAAATAAATGATTTCGGAGGAAAAACAAAATGAAAAAAATATTTGCATTACTGCTTGCGTTTGCAATGGTATTCGCATTTTTCTCCTGCGGCAAGGTTCAGGAGGAAGACCCCGTAACTGTTCGCATGATTGCACTCAAGGGACCGACAGGCATGGGCGTATCCAAGCTCATGGCTGATAACGACGACGGAAAGACGAAAAACAAATATGATTTTACGATAGCTGCCGCTCCGACGGAGGTTTCAGCCGCAGTCATCGGCGAAAAGGTGGACTTCGCCGCTATGCCGGTAAATCTCGCATCCGTGCTGATAAACAAGGGTGCGGATATAAGCCTCGTGGCGGTAAACACGCTCGGCGTGCTCTATGTTCTCGAAAACGGCAATGAAGTGACCGATATCGCTTCGCTTAAGGGCAAGACGATATATTCCACGGGTGCAGGTGCAACACCTCAGTATGTGCTCGAATATATCCTTGAGAAAAACGGCATCGACCCCGAAAAGGATGTTACCATAGAGTACCTTTCCGAGCATGCGGAGCTTGCGGCAAAGCTTGCGGCAGGCGAGGTTTCCATAGGCGTACTTCCCGAGCCGAATGTAACGAGCGCACTCATTAACAAGACGGGCGACCTGCGCATCGCTCTCGATATCACGGCAGAGTGGGACAAGGTCAGCACAAGCAAGCTCGCGCAGGGCTGTATCGTCGTTTCCAATAAGTTCAAGAGCGAGCATCCCGAGGCATACAAGGCTGTTGTCTCCGAGCTTGCGGCATCTGTAGAATATGTAAACGCAAATAACGAAGAAGCGTCCAAGCTTATCGAAAAATACGGCATCATCCCCAAGGCGGCTCTGGCAAAGAAAGCGCTCCCGAACTGCAATATCTGCTTTATCACCGGCGACGACGCCAATAAGTGCATGCAGGATATGCTTGCCGTGCTTTTCGAGGCAAATCCCTCTTCTGTCGGCGGCAAGCTTCCCGCAGATTCCTTCTACGGAAAATAATACTTTTTGACGGAGGGCAAAATGACCTTGCCGAAAATTAAAAAGACAAATACAGGAAATAAAAGCAAAGCGGCGGCGCGTATTTTACGCGCCCTGCTTTGCTTCGCTTTCTGGATAGGAATATGGTATATAGCGGCGGCGGCACTCGGCAAGGCGGTCATTCTCCCCATGCCGCACGCTGTTGCCAAAAGGCTTATCGCGCTTGCCGGCACAAAGGATTTTGCTCTGACCTGCCTGCGCTCGCTCGGCTCTGTTTTCGCGGGGATATTTTTCGGAATGGCTTTCGGCGGCGTGCTCGCTGTGCTCTCGCATTTTATTCCCGTCGTGAAAACGCTTGCTTCGCCTATGCTTTCCGTAGTCAAGGCGACGCCGGTTGCTTCGTTTATCATACTCCTGCTTTTTCTTGTGAACAAAACTGCGGTGCCGCCGATAGCCACTTCGCTTATCGTGATGCCGATAGTTTATTCCAATGTGACAAAGGGCTTTTCATCCGTGCCGCGCGAAAAATCCGAGGTGGCGCGGATATACCGCTTTGACGCGGTGAAAAAATGGAAATACTGCTATCTGCCGAGCATAATGCCGTATTTTGCGGCGGCTTGCAGAAGTGCCGTCGGCATGGCGTGGAAAGCGGGAATCGCCGCCGAGGTCATCTGCTCGCCGAAAGGCACGATAGGCTCCGCGCTCTACAATGCGAAAATCTATCTCGAATCCGAGGATATGTTCGCATGGACTGCAGCGGTGATAATACTCAGCATAGCGATAGAGAAGCTGATAGTAAATCTGATACTCGGTCGCTTCGAAAAGGGGGAGAGAGCATGATAAGGCTGGACGGAATATGCAAAAGCTACGGCGAAAAAAGCGTTCTTGACGGCGTTTCTCTCCATGTGGGCGATGGGGAAAAAGTTGCGATAATGGGCGAATCCGGCTGCGGCAAAACGACGCTTTTTCGCATAATCGCGGGGCTTGAGCTGCCGGACTCGGGCACGGTTTTGTGCGAGCCGCGGGATGGCAGGATATCATATTGCTTTGCCGAGCCGCGCCTTTTCGAAAATGCGGACGCTCTCGGAAATGTGACTCTCGTTTTCCCGCGCGGCGACGCAAAGGCAAACGAAAAGAGGGCGAAAGAGATACTCACGGCTTTCGGAATGACGGATTTTCACGCATATCCGCGTGAGCTTTCCACAGGCATGGCACAGCGCGTTTCGCTTGCCCGCGCGATAGCGTATGACGCGCCCCTCTTCCTGCTTGACGAGCCTTTTCGCGGGCTGGACGCGCAGATGCGCGACGAGGTCATGGCTTATCTTTTGGAGGCTCTGCGCGAAAAAACCGTGCTGATGATAACTCACAGCGCGGAAGAAGCGGAAAGGCTTGCCGAAAGGACGCTTGTCCTCTCGGAGGGTATGCTTTGCGAAAAAATGTAAACACGAATATTTACGCATGACGGCGAAGCTCCGATGTGCAAAAAAGTACCCTCTGTTTGGTATAAAATTCACAACAGATTGTTACTTTTGCACAAGCGGGGCTTCGCTCTTTGATTATTAGGTAGAATTTTCAAAAAACACTGAAAAACGCTTGAAAAAAGAGCGTTTTAAGTATATAATAAACATGAATAACAAAATTATTTTGGGAAAAATCACAAAAATCGAAGGGCAGTGAATCGTTTGCAAAAAAACACGGATATGGCACCCGTACTTTTTAGCGGAGGTGTGAATTTTTACGCGTATGATTACCTCGGAGCGCATATGACCGAGCGCGGCGGGGAATATACATATACTTTCCGCCTTTGGGCGCCGAATGCAAAAAGCGTTTGCCTCGTCGGCGACTTCAACTCGTGGAGCGAAAGCGAAAACCCGATGGAGAAAGATGAGGAAAACGGCATCTGGCACTGCGAGATAAAGCGACCCTACAGACTTGATGGAAACAAATACAAATATGCCGTCACGGGGGCGGACGGCAGGCTCCGCATGAAAGCGGACCCCTACTGCCTCTGCAGTGAAACGCTCGCAAAGAGCGCCTCGGTACTCTGCGATATCGGCGGCTACGAATGGGGCGACGGCGCCTATATGGCAAAGCGCGGCGACATTCTGAAAAAAGGCGCGGAAAAGGGGCATTTTTACCCCGCGCCGATGAATATATATGAACTTCACGCAGGCTCATGGAAAACGCGCGACGGCAGGACGAATGTCGACGGCGACGCATACCTGAATTATCGCGAGATAGCGGACGAGCTCGCGCCATATCTTATCGATATGGGATATACCCATGTTGAGCTGATGCCGATAGCAGAGCATCCCTATGACGGCTCGTGGGGCTATCAGGTCTGCGAATATTATGCGCCTACCTCACGCTTCGGAGAGCCGCAGGATTTTATGTATTTTGTCGATAAGCTGCACGAGAGCGGCATCGGCGTTATCATGGACTGGGTTCCCGCGCATTTCCCTAAAGACGAGCATGGGCTTTCCGATTTCGACGGCACGCGGCTCTATGAATATCAGGGAAACGACCGCTTCGAGCAGAAAACATGGGGCACGAGATGCTTTGATGTCGGCAGACCCGAGGTGCAGTCGTTCCTCGTTTCCAACGCGCTCTTCTGGATGAGAAAATATCATATCGACGGACTGCGCATAGACGCTGTCGCTTCCATGCTTTATCTCGATTATGACCGCAAGCCGGGCGAATGGATTCCCAATGAGCACGGCGGCAACGAATGTCTTGAGGCGATAGCTTTCTTCAAAAAGCTCAATACGGCGGTTTTCGCGGAATTTCCCGCGGCGCTGATGATAGCCGAGGAATCGACGGCATGGCCGATGATAACAAAGCCTGCGGATGTCGGCGGGCTGGGCTTCAATTTCAAATGGAACATGGGCTGGGCAAACGATATGTTCGAATATATGCAGACCGACCCTTATTTCCGCTCGGGAATACATAATAAGCTCACATTCCCGATGATGTATGCTTTCTCCGAAAATTATATACTGCCCGTTTCGCACGACGAGGTTGTTCACGGGAAGAAATCCCTGCTCGACAAGATGTTCGGCGAATATGAGGACAAGTTCCGCGCGATGCGCGTTTTCATGGCTTATATGATGACGCTCCCGGGTAAGAAGATGCTTTTCATGGGCACGGAATACGGTCCTTTCCGCGAATGGGACTATGAAAACGAGCTCGAATGGTTCATGCTGAAATATCCGGCTCACCATGCAATGCACGATTATATCCGTGCGCTCAATAAATTCTATCTTTCGACGCCCGCGCTCTACGAAATAGACGATTCGTGGGAAGGCTTTGAATGGATAGATGCCGACCTTGCCGCGATGAACCTCATCTCCTACAGGAGAATCGATACGCGCGGCAGAGGCGTTTATGTCGTTCTTAATTTCGCTCCGGTGGAGTGGGATTACGAGATGCGTGTGAAGCGCCGCGGCGAATATGAGGTGATATTCTCCTCCGACGATAAAAAATACGGCGGGAGCGGCACGGCTGGAGAGGGCACGACATACCGCACATACGGCAAAAAAATAGGTGACAAAACAGAACAGCTGATAAAAATGAAAATTCCGAGCTACGGTGCTCTGATACTGAAAAGCAAATCTCCGGCAAAGAAAAAATGACTTTAATTTTTTGAAAATATATTTTAAGGAGGACTCTTTTTATGCACAGAAAAAAAGAATGCGTGGCAATGCTGCTCGCGGGAGGACAGGGAAGCCGTCTCTACGCGCTTACCGAGAAAACGGCAAAACCTGCCGTGCCTTTCGGCGGCAAATACAGAATCATTGATTTTCCCATGTCAAACTGCGTGAACTCGGGGATAGATACCGTCGGCGTGCTGACACAGTATCAGCCCCTCGTACTCAATGAATACATCGGCAACGGACAGCCTTGGGACCTTGACCGCACGCGCGGCGGCGTTATGGTGCTTCCGCCGTATCAAGGCAAAAAATCCTCCGACTGGTATAAGGGCACGGCAAATGCCATATATCAGAATCTGAATTTCATCGAGAGATACGATGCGGACTATGTTCTCGTGCTTTCGGGCGACCATATCTACAAGATGAACTACAGCAAGATGCTCGCCGCTCACAAAGCGACGAATGCCGACTGCACGATAGCCGTGCTCGAGGTTCCGATGGATCAGGCGAGCCGCTTCGGCATACTCAATACGAATCCCGACGGCACTATATACGAATTTGAAGAGAAGCCGAAGAAGCCGAAGAGCAACAAGGCTTCCATGGGTATTTACATTTTCAAAGCCGATGTGCTGAAGAAATATCTGACCGAGGACGATGCCGACGAGAAATCGTCAAACGACTTCGGCAAGAATATCATTCCGAAAATGCTCGGCGACGGCAAGAAGATGTGCGCTTATCTTTTCGAAGGCTACTGGAAGGATGTCGGCACGATAAAGAGCCTCTGGGAGGCGAATATGGATCTGCTCGGAGATAATCCCGCCTTCGACCTCTATGACAGGTCATGGCGCATTTTCTACCGCCACAGCGCGGAGCCGCCTCAGAAGCTTTATGCCGGCTCGGTCGTCGAAAATTCGATGGTCACCGAGGGATGCAGGATACGCGGCACGGTGAAAGGTTCCGTACTCTCCGAGGGTGTCATCGTTGAAGAGGGCGCTACCGTCATAAACAGCGTAATCATGCGCGGTGCTCATATATGCAGCGGTGCCACCGTCGAATATTCCATAGTTGACCAGAACAGCGTGATAGGCGAGGGCGCGCATATCGGCGCCGAAAACGGAAGCGACGGAATAACCGTTATCGCCGAGGAGCTGAATATAAAGCCGAATGCCGTGATAGGGCGCGGTGAAATGATAGATGACGCCAATGCGGGCGACTACATAAACTGAAAACGGGGAGGATAAGAGCATGAAAACAGCGGGTATAATTTTTTCAAATATACATGACAGCAATATTCCGGAGCTTACGAGATACCGTACTCTTGCATCGATTCCTTTCGGATGCAGATACCGTCTCGTGGATTTTGCCCTTTCGAATATGGTAAACTCCGATATAAACAATATCAGCATCATCACCCATTATAATTACCAGTCGCTCATGGACCATGTCGGAAGCGGAAAGGACTGGGATCTGGCGCGCAGAAGCGGCGGCGTGAAAATTCTTCCGCCGTATATCACGGCTTATGCCAACAATGTAAATTCGCTCTACAATACGCGCCTTGAAGCGCTCAAGAGCGTAAACTACAGCATATCGAATATAAATGCCGATTATGTCGCTCTCTCCGATTGCGATGTGATATGCAATATAGACCTTGGCGCCATGATAGCCGACCATGTGGCAAGCGGCGCGGATATAACCATGGCTGTTCAGCGTATGCACCTCACAAAGGAAAAAGCAAAAGCGAATGTCATAGTCAAATACGACAATACGGGCAGAATAACGGATATGGAGGCTTATCCTACGAATTTCGAGGGAGAAGCCGATATAAATCTGAATATCCTCGTCATGTCTGCGGCTTATCTCAAGGAGATAGTCATGGATGCGATAGCACATAACTATGTCAGCATGACGCGCGATGTTTTCCTGCGCAATTTAAAGCATCGCAACTACAGGGTATATAAATTTGACGGATATTTCTCCTGCATCTCTTCGATGAGCGATTATTTCCGCCACAATATGGAGCTTATCTCCAATGAAGCGGGATACCGCGAGCTTTTCGAGATAGAGAGCCGTCCGATATATACAAAGGTGCGCAACTCCGCGCCTACATATTACGGTCCCGATGCCAAGGTCAAGGATTCGCTTATTGCCGACGGTTGCCGCATTTACGGCACGGTGGAAAACAGCATTCTTTTCCGCGGGGTAAAGATAGGCAAGAACGCCGTAGTCAAAAATTCCATCCTTTATCAGGATGTATTCACGGGCGAGAATGTCACGCTCGGCTATATCGTCGCCGACAAGAATGTCGTCATCCGCGACGGAGTGACGCTCTCGGGTCATGAGACTCTGCCTTTCTATATAGAAAAGGGCAGAATGGTTTAACTGAGGAGATTTATTTATATGAAGAAGATACTTTTTGCGGGGGCGGAGGCGATGCCTTTCGCGGCGACGGGCGGACTCGGCGATGTTATGGGTTCGCTTCCGATAGCGCTGAAAGCTGCCCATCCCGACTGGGATATACGCGCCGTTATGCCGCTTTATTCAAAGATAAGCGACGAATACCGCGCCGAGATGAAATTCGAATGCTGGACTACTGTTGCCGTTTCGTGGCGGCAGCAGTACTGCGGAATATTCTCGCTTGAACGCGGCGGCGTGAAATATTATTTCATAGATAACGAATACTATTTCAAGCGCGATGCGCTCTACGGCTTTTTTGACGACGGCGAGAGATTTGCTTTCTTCTCGAACGCGATACTCGCGCTCATGGGAATGGTGGACTTCTTTCCCGATGTCTACAGCGCAAACGACTGGCAGACAGCGCTTTCCGTCATCCTGCTCAAGCGCAGAAACGGCATGAGCCCCGGATATTCCGGCGTGAAAGCCGTATATACAATCCACAATATCGAATATCAGGGCGTATACGGCAGGGAAACGATGGGCGACCTCTTCGGGCTTGATGAGATGGACGCTTCTACAGTGGAGTTTGACGGCGCCGTGAACCTTACCAAGGGCGCGATACTCTGCGCCGATGCCGTTACCACCGTCAGCCCGAAATATGCCGAGGAAATCCAGACGCCGTTCTTTGCGCATGGGCTTCATGATATCCTGCGCGAGCACAGCTTCAAGCTCAGCGGCATAGTGAACGGCATAGATACGGACTTTTACAATCCGAAAACGGATAAGGACTTGAAATTCAATTATTCCTACCGCGGACTCACGGGAAAGGCGAAAAACAAGGCGGCGCTTCAGGAGGAATACGGACTGCCGGCTTGTCCCGATGTGCCTGTGATAGCGATGGTTTCGCGCCTTGTCGACCACAAGGGCTTTGACCTTGTGCGCGAGGTGGCATATGAACTGCTCTCGCGCGATATGCAGTTTGTTCTGCTCGGCACGGGCGACTATGATACCGAATGTTTCTTCCGCGAATATGCGGCGAGAAGCGGCGGCAAGGCGGGCGTGAAGATAGAGTACAACAGAAAGCTCTCCAAGCTCGTATATGCAGGCGCGGACATGTTCCTCATGCCTTCAAGAAGCGAGCCCTGCGGTCTTGCGCAGATGATAGCTTCACGCTACGGCACCGTGCCGATAGTGCGCGAGGCGGGCGGTCTGTATGACACGATAAAGCCCTATTACGAGGGCGAGGGCAACGGCTTTACCTTTGCCGCATACAATGCGCGCGATATGCTCAGCGTGATAGACCAGGCGATAGCCCTCTATCACGATAAGGAGAAGTGGACAGCGCTTGTGAAAAAGGTAATGAAAGTAGATTTTTCATGGAATGTTTCGGCGGAAAAATATGCGGAGCTTTTTCTCTCGCTTTCTCCGGAAAACTAATTGAAAATAAAAAGCAAAAAACATTTAACTCAGGGGGAAAACACCGCAATTATGGGAAACACAATCGAAAAAACAGATGTAAGAGAGGCGCTGGACAGCAAGCTTTCGCGTTATTTCGGCGTCGGAGCCGACGAGGCGACGAAAGCGCAGGTTTATAAGGCAGTCATACTCACTGTCAAGGACATACTGACAAACAAGCGCTCGGCTTACCGCCACGATATGAAGAAGCAGCAGGCAAAGAGAGTTTACTATCTATGCATGGAGTTTCTGATAGGCAGAAGCCTCAAGAATAATCTCGGCAATCTCGGACTCACCTCCGCATATGCCGAGGCACTTTCGGATATGGGCTACAATCTTGAGGATTTTTATGAGATGGAGCCGGATCCCGGTCTCGGAAACGGAGGACTGGGCAGACTTGCCGCCTGCTTCATGGATTCGCTGGCGACACTCGACTATCCCGCAACGGGATTTTCGCTCTGTTATGAATACGGACTTTTCAAGCAGAAAATAATCGACGGAAATCAGGTTGAAATGCCCGATGTATGGATGCCCGGCGGCGACGGATGGCTTGTACCGAGAACAGACAAGACATTTTCCGTGCGTTTCGGCGGCAGAATAATCGAAAACTGGAACGAGGGTCACTGCACGATAACCCATGTGGACTATGACGAGGTGCAGGCTGTTCCATATGATATGATGATTTCGGGAAGCGACAGCAAGGCTGTAAACAATCTCCGACTCTGGCGCGCGCACGATATCACCAATTTCAATATGAAGCTCTTCACGCAGGGGCAGTATATGCAGGCTGTGGAGCAGAATACGAATGCGGAAACGCTGACAAAGGTGCTCTATCCCTCCGATGACCATATGGAGGGGAAAATCCTGCGTCTGAGCCAGCAGTATTTCCTTGTTTCCGCTTCGCTTCAGAATATCATAGCAGACCATCTTGCCGTTTACGGCACGCTTGATAATTTCGCCGAGAAAACGGCTATCCATATCAACGATACGCATCCCGCACTCTGCATACCCGAGCTTATGCGCATCTTCATGGATACCTATTCATTCTCATGGGAGAGGGCGTGGGATGTCGTCACAAAGACGGTTTCGTATACAAACCACACCGTGCTTCCCGAGGCGCTCGAATGCTGGAACGAGGACCTCTTCCGTCTCCGCCTGCCGAGAATCTATATGATAGTAGCCGAGATAAACCGCAGATACTGCGAAAATCTCTGGAATCTCTATCCCGGCGACTGGGACAGAATCTCCCGCATGTCGATAGTGGCATCGGGTCAGGTGAGAATGGCAAACCTCAGCGTCGTCGGCTCGCATACCGTAAACGGCGTATCGAAGCTTCATTCCGAGATACTCAAGCAGACCGTTTTCCACGATTTCTACAAGGCTGACCCGGATAAATTCACAAATGTGACAAACGGTATCGCTCACCGTCGCTGGCTCTGCTATTCCAATCCCGCGCTCTCCGAGCTTCTCGACGAGATGATAGGAACAGGCTACCGCAAGGACCCGCAGTCCATTGCCGCTTTCGGCAGATATGCGGACGATGCGGCTGTACTTTCCCGCCTGCGCGATATCAAGCATCGCAATAAGGAGCGCTTCGCCGAGGAATATTTCAAAAAGACAGGCAGAAAGATAGATACGCATTCCATCTTCGATGTTCAGGCAAAGCGCATTCACGAATACAAGCGTCAGCTTCTCAACGCGATGAAAGTCATAGAATACTATGCGCTTCTCCGCGAAGATCCGAAGCTTGATATCCCCGCGCAGACATTCTTCTTTGCGGGCAAGGCGGCTCCCGGCTATTACTTTGCCAAGGATATAATCAAGCTTATCTGGAGCATCGGCGAGGAGATAGAGAAAGACCCCGTTATCAGAGAGAAGATAAGAGTCGTATTCCTCGAGGATTACAATGTCAGCATGGCTGAAATACTCATGCCGGCAACGGATATCAGCGAGCAGATTTCTCTCGCGGGCAAGGAAGCGAGCGGCACGGGCTGCATGAAATTCATGATAAACGGCGCTCTTACCGTAGGCACGCTTGACGGCGCGAATGTCGAGATGGCGGATGCCGTAGGCAAGGACAATATCTATATTTTCGGGCTCACGGCGAGCGATGTCGACGAGCTCTGGCGCAGAGGATATTCCTCTATCGATTACTATCGCACAAGCGAGAGAATCCGCCGCGTCATGGATATGATTTCGCGCGGCTTCAACGGAAACGATTTCTCGGGAATAGTGAATTACTTCATTTCTTCGCCGAATATTTCCGACCCGTATATGTGCCTTGCCGATTTCGATTCGTATTTCAACACTTATTCGGGTGCCGTATCCGACTATGCGGACAGAAAGGGCTGGACTGTGAAGTCGCTCAAAAATATCGCGGGAGCGGGCTATTTTGCCTCCGACCGCAGCATAAAGGAATATGCGGAGAATATCTGGCACATAAAGCCTGTTGAGTAATAATAAAAAATGCGGAGGCGGTGATTTGCGCCGCTTCCGCTTTTTGCGATTTTACACATTTTTTCGGAGAAATTTATGGCTGAATTTGAATTTGAAAGCCGTGCGCGCGGCATGCAGTCGCTCTCGGTGCGCGAGGACGGAGAATGGCGGGAGCAGAGTGCGGGCGCCGTGAAATACGGCAGGAAAATGCGCTTTTCCGTGAAAACGCCGTTTTCGCTCTGTTCCGCGAGCCTTGAAATATACTGCGACGACACGGGCGAGCGCCGCTTTTTTGATATGTACGCCTCCGGCGAAAACGAATTTTCGCTCGAAGCCGATACGGCATCGCTCTGCGCGGAGAGCGGCTTGTTTTACTATGCCTACCATCTGAATACCGAATACGGGCAGAGGGATTTGCTTTGCGATTTCGATACGCTCGAGGAGAAACTATGCGAGCCGAGAGGCGACGGAAACGATTTCTTTCAGCTTCTTATTTATAAGGAAAGGGAAGTTTTGCCTGTCTGGTTTTCGGGCGGTGTGATGTATCATGTTTTCGTCGACCGCTTCTTTTCCGCAGGAGGTAATCCGGTGAGAGAGGACGCGAGAAAAATAGACGACTGGGAGCACGGCATGCCCGAATATCCCGCATATCCCGGGGCTTATCTCGAAAATAACGAATTTTTCGGCGGCGACCTGCAGGGTGTTGCGGCGAAGCTTGACTATATCGCTTCGCTCGGCGTGAATACCGTCTATCTCAGCCCGATTTTCCGCGCGTATTCAAACCACAAGTACGATACGGGCGACTACATGACGGTAGATGAAATGTTCGGCGGCGAGGAGGCTTTCCGCACGCTTATCGCCGAGGCGGAGAAGCGTGGGATACGCCTTATCCTCGACGGCGTTTTCAACCATACGGGAAACGACAGCGTTTATTTCAATGCAAAAGGGCGATATCCCGATGTCGGCGCATATCAGTCGCCGCTCTCGCCGTATTTTCCTTGGTACAGCTTCAAAAATTATCCCGATGACTATGAGTCGTGGTGGGGCATAAAGATACTGCCGCGCGTGAAAAGCGACGAGCCGTCATACAGGGAATTTCTCTTCGGCGGGAGTGGAGTTATCCGCAAATATATGCGCATGGGCATAGGCGGATGGCGGCTCGATGTGGCAGATGAACTCTCCGATGATTTCCTCTCATGCCTTTCCGCCGCCGCAAGAAGCGAGCGCGACGACGCACTCGTTATCGGCGAGGTCTGGGAGGACGCTTCGAATAAGATTTCGTATTCGAAGCGCAAAAAATATTTCCGCGGCGGAGAGCTTGACAGCGTGATGAACTACCCGATGAAAAACGCCGTCATAGCCTATATCCGCTACGGAAATGCGGACGCGCTGAAAGCGGAGGCAAAGCGGATATATACGCATTATCCGCGCGAGGTGGCAAATTCTCTCATGAACTTTCTCGGTACGCACGACACCGTGCGCGCGCTGACGGCGCTCGGCGGTGCTTCTCCCGATGGAAAAAGCAATGACGAGCTTGCCCATATGAAAATGAGCGAGGGCGAATATGCCACGGCAAAAAAGCGGCTCATGCTCGCTTATCTGACGGTAGCGATGCTCCCCGGCGTGCCGTGCATTTACTACGGCGACGAGGCGGGAATGCAGGGATATTCCGACCCGATGAACCGTATGCCCTATCCATGGGGCAGAGAGGATAGCGAGATACGCGATTTTTACCGCATGGTGGGCGCTGTCCGCCGCGAAAACGGTATCTTTGCCGACGGTGAATTTTACATCGCGTATGCCGACTCCGACATTGCCGCACTTGTGCGGGAAAAGGGCGGCGAGCGCATCACGGCACTCATAAACCGCGGAGACATCGCGCATACGGCGAGCGTCGACGGCAAAGCCGAGGAGCTTCTCGCGGGCATGAAAGGCGATAGCTTCGCTCTCGAGGGCATGAGTGCGCTCCTGCTGAAAACCACCAGCGGCGCGAAGATAAAGGTCGCGGCAAAATGAGAAAATTTCTTATATTGCTTATTGTCGTATCGCTTTGCCTGTGCTCATGCGGCGAAGCGGTCAGCGTGAATACCGGTTAAGCTGAAAACTATCCCGTTTATGCCGAAATTCCGGTAGGTGCCGAGGTGCTGGTGATAAATAAGGGCTCCATGACGCTCCATATGCCCGATTGCAGGCACGCCGCGAGAATTTCGGAGAAAAATAAACTGATAACAGAGTATAAATATATTGACTATTTCCTCGATAGAGGTTATAATAAGTGCAAAGTATGCTTTACGGAAAATACCGATGAAAGCAATATTTCGGAGGATTAAAATGAATTTCAGAGAATTTGAGCTTGGCGGCAAAAAGCTGAGAATATCCGCTTTTTCGGATAACGCCGTCAGAATCAGAATAAGCGACGATTTCAAGCCGACTTATTTTGAAAGATATAAGATTTACAACGAGCCCGATGAAAACGCGGGCGAACTGCTCACAAACGGCATAAAGGCAGGCGACCTTGCCGTCACATACGAAAACGGCGTTATCACGATGAAAAGCCCGCGTTTCGAGCGCAAAATAAGCCTTGACAACAGCGCCGTGGCGGAAAAATCAAAGCTTTTCAACGAGAAGCTCACGGATTTCCGTCCCGAGAGAAAGAAGATAGTCGGCGATACCTCCGAGGACGAGGCTATCGAATATGTAAACTTCGAGAAAGACCCGAAGTATATCACGGTAAAGACCGAGGGCGAAATTTTCTACGGTCTCGGCGAAAGCAATACGGACAGAATCGTGCTCAACGGCAGAACATACCTCGAGAGAGTAATCTATGTGCGCTCCGAGATAGTCATTCCTTTCCTTATGACAAAAGCGGGCTACGGCATACTCTGCAATTCCACGATATGGCACGGCGTCGATGTATGCGATGAAAACGAAAACGAGATATGCTGGTTTTTGCCCGACGGAGATATAGATTTTTATCTCTTCGCCGGCGACAGCCTGAAAGCGATACTCGAGCGCTTTACTTATGTTACTGGCAGACCTATGGTTCTCCCGAAATGGGGCTACGGTCTTACATTCATCGACCAGTATTTTGCCGACCAGTTTGAGGTGATGCACAACGCGGAGAAATTCCGCGAGAAGAAGATACCCTGCGATACATTCAGCCTTGAGCCCGGATGGATGGGCGGATATGATTTCAGCACGCAGAAAAAATGGTATACACAGCGCTTCTATATCTGTGACTGGATGCGCCGCACGGAAGAGGAATTTGCGGCTCATACTCCCCGCGAGCGCCAGTTTACCACGGCGCTGAGCAGATACGGCTTCAAGCTGCTTCTCTGGCTCTGCTGCAAATACGATTTCACGGCAAATCAGGAAAACCGCGCGGGAAATCCCACGGATTTCGGCATAGAGCCTTGGTATAAGCATCTCAAATCATTTGTATGCGACGGTGCCGCAGGCTTCAAGATGGACCCCTGCAAGGTTGTCGATACGGCAACCGAGACGCGCGTCTATGCAAATGGCGAGGGAGAGCCTTATATGCACAGCCTGCAATGTACGCTTTACGGCAAGGAAATGTACGAGGGCTACAGCGAATATACGGGTCTGCGCCCGATGCATCATATGAGCGGCGGCTATACGAGCATATCGCGCTACAGTGCAACCACTACGGGCGATTCCGGAGGTAAGCATAAGACTCTTGTCTGGATACTCAACAGTGGTCTCTCCGGCATGTCGAACATAACCTGCGATATGGATATTTTCGCAAAGCATACGATACATTACTGCTTCTTCACGGCTTGGTGTCAGCTCAACAGCTGGTCGGGTTACAGCCATCCGTGGTGGGCGGGCAACGAGCTTGAGGCTATCTTTACTTTCTATGATAAGCTCAGATACCGTCTGCTCCCGTATATCTATTCCGCGGCGATAGAATCGCATGTCAGCGGTACTCCTGTCGTCCGTGCCATGCCGCTGGAATTTGAGGACAAGGCGCTTGTAAATGCAACATGCGAGTATATGTTCGGCGACAGTATGCTCGTCGGCTCTTTCTCGGATACGATATATCTGCCTGAGGGCGAGGTATGGATAAACGCATGGAACGGCGAACTTGTTTCGGGCGGAAGAGAAGTGAATATCGATGTTCCCGAAAACAGAGGCGGTCCTCTCTATATCAGAGGCGGCGCGATAATCCCGACGCAGGCTGAAAAGCAGTTTACCGACTGCAAGGATGACGAGCATCTCACTCTCGAGATTTATCCCGTCGAGGCTTGCAATACGGCTTATACGCTCTATGAAGATGACGGCAGAACGCAGGCTTATCTGCGTGGCGAGCGCGCAAAGACAGAATTCACGCTCCGCATGATTTGCGGCAAGGCAACGCTTACGATAGGCAAGCGCGAAGGTTCCTTTGACGGCATGGTAGCGGAGAGAAGTTATGGTGTGAAGGCTTATGCCGTTTCCGCTCCGAAAGCTGTTTTTGTCGACGGCAAGGCAGTGGACTTCACATATGCCGATGGCTTTGTTTCGTTTGAAGCAGGCACGGCAAGCGAAGTTACAATAGAATTCTGAAAAAAACGAGAGGGAATGATAATGGACTTTATCACAAAACCGGAGTACGAAAGATTTACTGCGGCAGACAGAGAAAAAAGACTGCAGTGGTTTAAAGAAGCGCGTTTTGGTATGTTTATTCATTACAGCCTTTTTTCTCAGCATGAAACAGGTGAATGGTGTATGTATCAGCAGGACTATACCAAGGCGGAATATGAAGAATTTGCAAAGGTGTTCGCTCCGAAAGAGGGATGCGCCGACGAATGGTGCGCTCTCGCAAAGAAGGCGGGCGCAAAGTACGCCGTACTCACAACGCGTCACCACGAGGGCTTTTCTCTCTGGAAATCAGATGTGAATCCGTATAATTCATATAATTATTGCGGTCGCGATATTGTCCGCGAATTTGTTGATGCCTGCCGTAAATACGGTTTGCGTATAGGACTTTATTCATCGCTTATGGACTGGCATCATCCCGATGGCTGGCGTTGCGCTTTCGACCCTGAGGCAAGAAGAAGATTTCTTGATTATATCGAGGCTCTCAATGCGGAGCTTCTCTCAAACTACGGCAAGATAGACATTCTCTGGTATGATATGCCTTACCCCATGACAAGCAGTGAGGGTTGGGATTCCGTAAACCGCAACTACAGATTGCGAAAGCTCCAGCCCGACATTCTGATAAACAACAGAAGCAAGATGCAGGAGGATTTTCTCACTCCGGAGGAGAGAGTAAATCCTGCTGACGGCGCATATTGGGAAGCTTGCATGACCTTCAACGGAATTTCATGGGGATATCTTGATGCGGAGCAGGTAAAGCCATATTCATATACGCCCCAGCAGATAATCCGTATGCTCAATACCGCTACGGCAGGAGGCGGAAACCTTCTGCTCAATATCGGACCGAAGGCAGACGGAAGTATTCCGGAGGAAGCCGTGAAGCCGCTTGAGATTGTAGGTGCATGGCTTGCGGAAAACGGTGAGGCTGTTTACGGAGAAAAAGCAATTGTGGGCAGTAATCTTGGCGGATGCGCTCTGAATGTACCCAGCGCAAGCCCCGATTGTACGAAAATTTACCTCTGGAACAGAATATGGAAGAGCGGAGAGCTTCGTCTCGGCGGTTATATGGACGCGCCAAAATCGGTCACGGTTCTTGCAACCGGAGAAAAAATAGATTTCGAGATGGACGGACACCGAATCATATTGAAAAATCTTCCGGAAAAATCTTTTGACAGGCATGCAAATATTGCCGTCATAAAGCTGGAATTTGATAAAAGTCCCCGTTGTCGCAGCGGCAGTTATTATCCGCAGATGCGTGGCGGCGAAAATGTAGCGGGCGATTTGGTGCAGTGATATGTTTGAAGCCGAAATAGAAAAACTGCTCACCGAAAAGGGAGCAAGTCTTGTCGGATTTTCCGCGCTCGGCGATTGCTTTTGCGATATGTATCCGCAATACGGCTATGCCGTTACGATAGTGCGGAAGCTTGCCGATGCCGTGGTGGAAACGATAGACGGCAGACCGACGATGTCGTATTTTCAGCATTACCGCATAACGAATACGAAACTCGACCTGCTCGCGCTCGATGCGATAGACTTCATCGAGAGCAATGGCTACCGTGCGCTTCCCATTGCCGCTTCGCAGAGCACCAACGATAAAAAAGAGGAATACCGCGGCATTTTCCCGCATAAGACGGGTGCCGTGCTCTCTGGACTCGGCTTCATCGGAAAAAACGGATTGCTGATAACCCCGCAGTTCGGCTCAAAGGTTCGGCTTGCCACGGTACTTACCGATATGCCGCTCGAAAGCAAAAGAGAAAGACTTGAATGCCTTTGCGGCAGCTGTACAATATGTCGCGATGCCTGTCCCGCAGGTGCAATCTCGGGCGAAATCTATGTCCCCGGTGCGCCGCGCGATACGATTTTTGATGCGAGGAAATGCTCGGAGCATATGAAAACCTACAAGGACATAGGCAGAGGCGCGGTATGCGGGATATGCATGAGCGTCTGCCCGTATAATAAAAGGTAAATGATAAATGAAACCACCCGCTGTCGCACCTGTGCGACAGCGGGTGGTTTAAATTGCCGCTTTTTTATAAAAATTTACATATTTTTTCTCCGCAGATATTGTTTTATACAGATTTTATGGTAAAATAAATAAGATAAGTATTATCGGGGAGTGAAAAAGCGTGGAAGAAAACAAGAAAAAGAAAAAAACATCCATATTTTTCAGAAACTATGCCAAGGACGGCAAGGGCGTAAAAAAAGAAGATGTGATAACCGAATATAACTTTATAAATTTCTTCAAGCTTTACGGAAGAAAATTTTCGAAGCTTGTTTATGTGAATTTCCTTTATATATTCGGAAATTTTCCGCTGCTTTTCTTCATGCTCGGCATAAGCGGATATTTCGCCGCGAAGGCAAATACGCCGACAAGCGAATTTTATCCGATAGTATACGGGCTTTTTCACGCGGGAGAGACGGAGGCGGCAGGAACGCTTTTCGGGCTTTTCGGCGGCGTGGGGCTGACATATTATTACGGAAATGCGGCGAGCATAGTCCTTTTTTCCATATCTGCGCTTGCGATATTCACTTTCGGTCCCGTCAATGCGGGCTGTGCCTACCTCATTAAATCGCTGATAAAATGCGAACCGATATTCCTCTTTGAGGACTTTTTCCGCACTATCAAAACAAATCTGCGCCAGTCGATAATCGTCGGCATATTCGACCTTGCCATAATGGGCGCATCGGCATATGCGGTCTCGTTTTATCTGATGAATTACAAGACCTACAGCATCATGTTCTTCTGTTCGCTTGCCATGGTCTGCGTGTATATGTTTATCAGATTTTATATTTACAATATTCTTGTGACCTTTAAGGTGAGCCTGCGCCAGCTGCTCAAAAATTCGTTTATACTCGCGATTCTTGCCATGGGAAAGAATTTCCTTGCGCTTCTGGCGATAGTTGCCTTCGGACTTGCGACATTTGCGCTTTCCGCAGTATTCATGCCGGCTATGGTGATAATTCTCATGATGTTTTTCTTCTCCACGGTGTCGTTTGTTGCGACATATGTGGCTTATCCGAAGATAAAACAGTATATGATAGATCCGTATTATCCGAACGGCGAGGTGCGCGACCCCGATGAACCTGCAGAAGACGACGGTGAATCCGAAGAAGAACAAAGCACTAACTGAATAAAAATCCCTCCTTTGCCTCAAAATAGCAGAAAAAGGAGGGATTTTTTATGCCTGATTTCAGAACAGACCTTGCCGCCGAGATGCGCGACCATGCCATGCGCGAATATGCGAGGAAAAACATGGGCGAGCCTGACGGCGTTATTTACCGCGAGGAAAAGATAACGGAAACGATAGGAAAAAGCACGATAGAGATAACGAGCGATGAGGGCGCCGCCGCGATAGGAAAGGAAAAAGGGAAGTATGTGACATTCACTTTCCCGGAGCCGGAAAATATGGATGCCGAGACTTTCGGCGCGCTTTACGGCGCACTCGCGCAGAGCCTGCACGAGCTTTGCTTTTCGGCAAAGCCCGAGGCGAAAAGCGTGCTTGTCTGCGGGCTTGGCAGCAGGAACATAACGGCGGATTCGCTCGGACCCGCCGCGGCGGACGGCGTGCTTGCCACGCACCATATCAAGGCGGCAAACGAAAAGGTTTTTGCGGAGATAGGCTTTTTTGATACGGCTGTGCTGACGCCGGGAGTTTCGGCGCAGACGGGAATGGAATCGGCAGAGCTTATCATGGCAGCGGAGGAGAAACTCTGTCCCGATATGATAATCGCGATAGACGCGCTTTGCGCGAGAGACACGGAAAGGCTCTGCAAAACGGTGCAGCTATGCACGGCGGGCATTTCCCCTGGTGCGGGAATAGGAAATTTCCGCGCGGGACTCAATGAAAAGAGCCTCGGCGTTCCTGTCGTCGGAGTCGGCGTGCCGACCGTCATCGAGGGGCGCACGCTCGTTTTCGACGCGCTCGGCGATGTGGCGGACAAAAGCGGAAAGGAGAGTGCAGGCGAGCGTATGGCGGGTCTTTTTGTTTCGCCGAAAAATATCGACAGGAGCGTGGAGATACTTTCACGCGTGCTGAGCTATGCCGTGAACACCGCCTTTCAGGAGGGGCTTTCAGCCGAAGAAATTGCACTTATGTGACGGCGAAAAATGAATAAAAAAGCACATTATCCCATATATTTATAGGGAAACGGATTTTTCGGAGGGATAATGATGGATTATGAACCAAAGGAGCTTCCCGCTCCTTACATAAAGCAAAGAAGCAGGAGAAAAAACGGCGTCGGGCGGCTTGCTTTTCTGATACTGACCGTTCTCTGCGTCGCGGGGCTATGCACGGTATATATGGGGCGTAATGACGGGCGCTTTGCCTTTCTTTTCCGCGGAAAAGCGGACAAAACGACCGAGAGCACGACGGGCGCCGCGACGACGGAATCGACAACCGGCACCGCACAAAAGGACGACGGGGCAAAGACCGCAGACCTTTCCGCCGCGGCGCAGGGTGAACGCTATGAAAACAAGAGCGGATATGAGCTTGACGGTGGGTTTACCGCTTCGCTTTCTAAGATAGGCAAGGGAAGCGTGCTTTTCGTTGCCACGCGCGGCTACGAGGGCTATGCGGAGAGCGGAAGCGGCGTTTCGTATAAAGGGAAAAATACGGCGGCGCTCGCCACACTTATGGCGGCGGAAATGCAGAGGCACGGCATAAAGGCGGAGTTTCTCGATGTCTGCCCCGATGGCGACTACAGCTACGAAAACGCATACAAAAAGATAAGCGCCTACCTCTCGGAGCATGACGATGTGAAATATATCATAGATATCTCCCGCGAAGCACTCTGCGGCTCAAACGGCGACCTGCTTCGTCCCGCCGCCACTATCGATGGGGAAAGATACGCGCAGATGCGCCTTGCCGTCGGCACTGACGCAGGCGGAGGTGCGCATCCCGGCTGGCGCACGAGACTGATGCAGGCGGATGCTGTTTTCGATATGATGAGCGGGAAATATCCCTCTCTCATGATGCCCACGCTCGTTAGCCGCGCAAGGCTCAATCAGCACCTGCCGCGCTGCACGCTGACTCTGCGCATAGGCTCGCTCGGAAATTCCTTTGCCGAGGCGGAAAATTCGGCGAAGCTTTTTGCCGCCGCCTTTGCCGATGCGGTGGGGTGAGCGGTAAATGCGGTGAAATGACGGCAAAATCCGACGCGGTGCGTCGGATTTTGCGTTTTATGCGGATAAATTGCGGCACTTTGTAAAGTTTTATATCATAAAGTCGCAACCGAGCGAAAAAACTATTGATTTTATTTCTTTTTTGTATTATAATATCAAAGTAAATAAAAATACCTTTATGGAGGTTTTTACTATGAAACTCAAGGTAATGACTTACAATATCGCAGGCGGCAGAGACTACAGCGTCGAGCCGTGGGGACATATTCACAATCCCGATGCCTGCATCGATGTTATCCGCGAGATAGCGCCCGATATCTGTGCTCTCAACGAGGTGGACTATGAACTGCCCCGCTCAAAGTGCGTGAAGCTTGCAAAGTATATCGGCGATAAGCTCGGATATTACAGCGTTTTCGCTCCCGCTATAGCATGGGCGCCCGGACTCTATGGAAACGGCTTTATCTCCCGCTTCCCGATAGTGGATGCTATCACCATACCCGTGCCCGACCCTGTGGACAAGAGCGAACCGGTATACTATGAGACGCGTTGCATCCTCCGTGCCACAATCGATGTCGGCGGCAGATATATCGATGTTTTCGTAACGCACTTCGGTCTTGCAAAGACAGAACGCGCAAATTCGATAAAGCTTCTGCTCAGTTTTATCAAGGCGGCGAAAAATCCCGTTATCCTCATGGGCGACTTCAATGTTCAGCCCGATAATCCCGAGATGGAGCCTCTCATGAGTGCCCTGCAGAATACAGGCGACGCGCTCCCCGAGGGAACATATTCTTTCCCCTCTCACGGCGGTTTCCTCGAGAAGCAGAGGGACGGCAGCTACAAGCCCTATCCGAAGCTGCTTATCGACTATATCATGACCACGCCCGAATTTACCGCGAGCGAGCAGACGGTTCATGAGGTTCGCGCTTCCGACCACAAGCCCTACAGCACGGTTCTCAATTTCTGAAAATCCATTGAAAAGGTGAAAAAACATGGCTGAACAGATTTATACCATACCCGTGAACGACGGCTTCCGCAATGCGCTGACGGGCGAGAAATATGACTGTCCCTTCTGCCTTATCTTTGATATGCTCGAGAAAAACGAGCTGGAGCTGATACTCGGCGCTTCCATGATGGAGCCAGATATCCGCATAGAAACAAACAAGCGCGGCTTCTGCCGTCATCACTACGATATGATGTACGCGGCGGGGAACAGGCTCGGGCTTGCGCTCATGCTGGAAAGTCACATTGCCCATATAGAGAAAGAATATCTCACGGGCGGCGGGCTTCTCGACGGCAAGGGGGAGAAAGAGGGCGCGAAGCTGAAAGCGCTTGAAAACGACTGCTATGTTTGCCACAGAATAGAGGATAAAATAGACAAAATGTTCGGCACGGCGATATGGCTCTGGGAAAAGGAAGAGGAATTCCGCGACAAGGTGAAAAGTCAGAAATTCTTCTGCCTGCCGCACTATCGCAAATTCATAGAATACGGCAGAGATATGCTCTCGAAAAAGGATTTTCCCGAGTTTTACAAGACCGTATCAAAGATAGAGAAAGCTTATATAGCCGAGATGGGCGGCGATATTTCGTGGTTCTGCAAGAAATTCGATTATCGCTATGATGCCGAACCGTGGAAAAATTCCAAGGACAGCGTTCCGCGCGCAATAAACTTTATCGCGGGCGGCAAAAATTCGTAAAAATTAAAGTAACATAAATCAGAGGTGAAAACAAATGAACAAATTCAGACGCATAGGTATTCTCACATCGGGCGGCGATGCTCCCGGTATGAACGCGGCTGTTCGCGCGGTCGCAAGAACGGCACTTTCTCACGGCGTTGAGGTTTACGGCATATATGAGGGCTACTCGGGTCTTATCCATGATAATATGAAGCTCTTCTCAAATCCGAGCGAGCTTTCAAATATTATTTCCAGAAGCGGAACAATACTTTATTCCGCGCGTTGCCTTGAATTTCTCGATGAGGAATACCGCAAGAAAGCTGTTGAACTCTGCCGCGAGAGACATATCGACGGTATCGTTGCCATCGGCGGCGACGGCACATTCCGCGGCGCTACAAAGCTTTCGCTCCTCGGCATACCGACAATCGGCATCCCCGGCACTATCGATAATGATATTACTTCCACAGATTATACCATAGGCTTTGACACGGCTATGAATACCGTCGTCGACCTCGTGGACAAGCTCCGCGATACTTGCGAATCCCATGCACGCTGTGATGTTGTCGAGGTTATGGGCAGATGGGCAGGTCATATCGCTCTGCGCACGGGCATCGCCTGCGGTGCTTCCGCCGTTGCCATACCCGAGATTCCTTTCGATGAGGAAAAAGCTATAAACGATATCATCGAGCAGAAGAAAAACGGCAAGCGCAGTTTCATCGTAATCGTTTCCGAGGGGCTTCCCGGATATGCCGAAAAGCTTGCAAAAACAATTCAGGAGCGCACAGGCATAGAGACAAAGTTTGCGCGCCCCGCTCATGTTCAGCGCGGCGGTTCGCCCACTCTTGTTGACAGACTCACGGCTACGGAAATGGGCGTTTACGCGGTAGAGAAGCTCTTCGAGGGCAAATCCGATATCGTTGTCTGCAAGGTGGACGATAAGATATGCGATTTCGATATCACACGCGCACTCATGGTTGACAGTATGTTCAAGGGCAAGCTCACGGCAGATGAGATAGCGGCGCTTTCTCCCGAGGATAAGGCTTGGGCAGAGGCTCGCTGCGAGAAAGTTCTCGACGGCATGAAGCGTCTTTACCATATCGCAAATATGGTAAAATAAGATAAAAAGCGAAACCGAATGCCATGCCGACAGCAAGACATTCGGTTTTTTGAAAAAAATTTGCATTTTCTACAAAAAAATGTAAAAAAATTCAAAAATGCTATAGACAATTCCAAATTTTTGTGATAATATTAAAAAAGAAAAGTATTCATATCTAAAATATCAGAGGGAAAAATGAGAGTACGAAACGAAGCTTTATACAATGAAAAAAAGGCACGCATAATGGAAGCGTGCTTCAATTGCTATGCCGAAAACGGATTGCATGGAACGGGACTTTCCACTCTTGCAAAGGCGGCAGGCATTTCAAAGGCGGCAATCTATACTTATTTTGAGGATGCTGATGCACTGATAATCGAATCTACGGAATACTGCATGTCGAAAGTGGAAGAGGACTTCATAAAAAAAGCACCTACCGACCCGCAGGATGTAAAGCGTTTTCTGGAGGAGGTTCCTTATTGGACTGCCAGGGAACACGGCAAAAAATACCGTCTGATGTATCAGGTTTATACACATCCTAAATATATAGAATACGGAAAGAAGTTTTTTGAGGGCGTAAACGAGCGCTATACGGAATATGCAAAGCTCCTCGAGCCGAAGATAGGCATTCCTTATACCGTGATAACACCGCTCATCTTTATCTTTGTCCGCGCATGCGTGCATTACGCCATGTTTGAGGATGAATATTATCTCAAGACGCAGATGGATGTTATCAGAGAGGGCGTTGCGCTCTTCATGGAAAAGTATAATCCGAAAGCATAAGCGGATAAATAAAAAGTAAATTATAAGATGAAAAACTCCGGCAGGATTTGTGCTTGCCGGAGTTTTTTGCATGCTTTTTTGTGTGTACTGTGCTTGAACTATATCTCTTGTATGGGGTGGCATTACGGTGACCCGAAAAATACTTTAAGATACTTTTAATTAGTGTACTTTTCGATGACGAAAAGTACCAAAAGTCAGCAAGGAGGACTTGCGCCGTCCTCCTTGCGAACCACTGGCGGCGTGCACGAGTAAGTCGCACGAGCCATGCGTGGCGAGAGCGTGCGGTACGGGACAAAGCAAAAGTGGGTAGTTTTGCCGCTCTCCGCGGCTTCAGCCAAACCACGCGTGCGAACATATCACACGAGATAGCCGAGCAGATTCGTGCACGCATTGTCCGCACGCCCGCCGGATAATGGGTGGCGCGGGCGTGGATCTAATATGTGCGTTGACGGAATGGAGAGTGCGCTTTTTATTTTGGCTGTAGTGCACTTGAATTTTAACTTGTAGGGGTCGGCGTTACCCTGTTTCGGCGACGCCGACACACACGCTCCGCGTATGTGTCAATTCCCATCGACGATCCGCGAGACATTACCGCAGTTTTTCAAGCTCCGTTTCGAGCGCGGCGAATTTTGCTTCGCTCATTTCGCAGAGCGGCAGGCGGCAGGGACCGACATCAAAACCGAGCCTGTTCATTGCCGCCTTGACGGGGATGGGATTCGGCTCGGAGAAGAGCGCGCCTATGAGCGGCAGATATTTCCGCTGAATTTCCGATGCCGCGGCGAAATCTCCGGAGCGCGCGAGCGAAATCATGCGGCTCACCTCGGCAGGGCAAATGTTTGCGAGTACGGAAATCACGCCGCAAGCGCCTGCCGCCACCATCGGCACGGCGATATCGTCGTTCCCGCAGAAAACGGAGAAATCATCCCTTATCAGCCGCGAGACGCGCATGAAATACGACATGTCGCCGCTCGCTTCCTTGATGCCGATGATATTTTCGTGTTCGCGGAGCACCTCGAGCGCGGAAACTGAAACGGAGCATCCCGTCCGCGACGGGACATTGTAGATAATAATCGGAATATCCACTGCATCCGCTATGCTCATAAAATGGCGTATCATGCCGATATCGTTTGCCTTGTTATAATACGGAGTGAGAACGAGCAGAGCCTTTGCTCCGAGTGCCTCATATTTGCGAGTCTTTTCTGTTGCCGCACGCGTATCGTTCGAGCCGCAACCGATAATAAGCGGCATTTCTCCCGCTTTGCCGATGGCAAAAAGTATCATTTTTTCCGCTTCTGCTTCGGTTATGGTCGGGGCTTCGCCCGTAGTGCCGAGCAGGACGATGCCGTCTGTGCCGTTATTCTTATGAAAATCGATAAGTTCCGCTATTTTCAGATAGTTTATCTTGCCGTCCTTATCAAACGGCGTTACAAGCGCGACAAAAGAACCGCTGTACATAAAAAATCACCTCATGCCATTTTACGCAGACGAGGTGATTTTTGACATAGTCAAATGATATAAGGCTTGCTTTTTATAAGCAGGTCGGCGGGGGCGGGCTTGTCGAGCGCGAGCGTCCAGAGCGCTTCGGCGCGGAGCCCTTTTTCATACTGCGCGGCAAAGGGGCTTTGCCTGTAGTCGGCAGGTTTTGTGAGGATGAAAAGATTGCCATTTTTGTTTATTTCGGAGACTATGCGCCGCCCCGTTTCGTTTGCGGCAAGCAGGCTCGTGTAGCCTACCTCTCCGAAATCCGCATCCGTTATCTCGAGCAGAGCGAAGAGCATCGCGCGGTTTATCCGAGCCTCGGAATATGATTTTGTCCGCGCCGCATCGATAAGCGAAGCCATATCGCATGAGGTGCGCGCGGCAGAGATAAGGCGGCTTGCAAGTTCGCTGTTCATCTCGGAAAAGCGGCATATTTCCTCCGCTTTTGCCATGCGCAGAAATGCGGCAAACGGCAGGAAGAGGTTATCTGCGCGCGCGATTTTTCCGCTTGCCATGCAGTCGCGCAGGGTATCCTCGCCCGATTTTGTCAGCGGCGGGATTTTGCCGGAATATATCATGCTCCTCGCGGCGGAGGCGGAAATAAAGCCATCGCCCGCAGTATCGTTGTAGGCAAGTCCCTCGCGTCGCACGGTATGCGGCGCTATGCCGCTTTTTCGCCGCAGAAGCTCGCGCAGATATGCTATACCGAGAATGTTATTTGAGCCGTCCAGCTCCGGCGCATCGCCGAAAAGCGAGCGGTAGACGGAAAAATACATTCTGCCGTAGTGAGTGCCTTTTGCCTCTGCCGAAGCTTCGGAAAGTGCGCTCTCAAAGGCGGTGCTGTTCATGTTTTCGGCGATTTTCATCAGTGCTTCCGCATCTCCGCTTTCGCTTCCGAAAGAAAGCTCCGAGACGACACCCGCACGCTCCGCGATATCCACACCTGCGCGGGCAAAATATTCGGCAGAAGCGGCGCAGTAAGGAAAGGGAAGCTCCAACACAAGGTCGGCGCCGCCCGCTATCGCCACCCGCGCTCGCTCGTATTTGGAGATGACGGCGGGGATGCCGCGCTGGGTGAAGCTGCCGCTCATCACGGCAATGACGGCATCGGAATTTTTCTTTATTTCGGAAATATGATATACATGACCGGGATGAAAAGGATTGTATTCACAGATTACGGCGCTGATTTTCATAAAAATTCTCCATAATTTTGTTTTTAACTATTGAAATTGTCGCAGACTTCCTGTATAATATTCAGTATAATGCAAAATTCAAATAAAATCAAGTCCAAACGGAGGTTTCATTTTATTATGTATGTTTTAGTAGTAAATGCGGGAAGCTCATCACTCAAATATCAGCTTTTTGATACGACGAGCGCCGCTGTTCTCGCGAAAGGTATCTGCGAGAGAATAGGTCTTGATGGCTTTCTTTCTCACAAGACGGCAGACGGCAGAAAACTTGAAAAAGAATTTCCCATGCCCAATCATTCCGTTGCCACAAGACTCGTTGTCGACACGCTCACCGATCCCGAGATAGGCTGTCTCAAGGATATGAGCCAGATTGAGGCTGTAGGTCACAGAGTAGTGCATGGCGGTCCTTACTTCTTCGAGAGCGTTCTCGTTACAAAGGAAGTTCTTGCAAAGCTTGAACTTTGCCGCGATTTCGCGCCGCTTCATACAGGAGCGCACCTCATGGGAATCAAGGGCTGTACAGAGGTTATGCCGAATGTTCCTCAGGTGCTCGTATTTGATACGGCTTTCCATCAGACCATGCCCGAAAAGGCTTATGTTTACCCCATTCCTTATGAAATGGTTGAAAGGAAGCATATCCGCCGCTACGGTGCACACGGAACATCGCATCGCTATGTTTCCGGCGAGATGATAAAGATTCTCGGCAAGCCCGCGGAAGAGACAAAGATTATCACCTGCCATATAGGCAACGGTTCTTCCATTTCCGCTGTAAAGGGCGGCAAGTGCATGGATACAAGCATGGGCTTCACGCCTCTTGACGGTGTTGAAATGGGTACGCGTTGCGGCTCTATCGACCCTGCCATCGTTCCTTATATCATGAAAAACGAGGGCTTCACTCCCGATGAAATGAGCAACTTCATGAATAAGAAGTGCGGCTTCCTCGGCGTATCGGGCGTATCCTCCGACAGCAGAGACCTCGAGGCGGCTGTCAAGGAGGGCAACGCACGCGCAAAGCTTGCCGTTGAGATACTGGGCTATCAGATTCAGAAGTACATAGGTTCTTATACGGCGGCAATGAACGGACTTGATGCCATCGTATTTACGGCGGGTATCGGTGAGAACAGCGCCGAAACACGCGCCCGCGTATGCCACAATATGGAATATTTCGGCATAAAGATAGATGACGAAGTCAACAGCAAGACAAAAGGCTCTTCCGGTGTGACAGAGCTTTCCACACCCGATTCCAAGGTAAAGGTTTACATGATTCCGACAAATGAGGAACTCATGATAGCAAGAGATACCGAGAGCATAGTAAAGGCTCTTTGATTTGTGAGTATATGAAAAGCGGCAGGATGTAAATTCTGCCGCTTTTGCGTATGAGAGAGGATTTTTGGTACTTTTCTGTCTCGGCGAGGCGGACAAAGCTTCGCATTGCCTGATTCCGTCGACGACTTGCTAACTTGGTAGGGGAGACCGATGGTCTCCCGCGAAGAAACTTAAAGTAACTTTTCTTTTTCTCGTACTTTTGCGTGACCAAAAGTACCAAAAGTCATCAAAGAGAGCGTTCCTCTCTCTTTGAAATCTCTCCCCGCGTGCACGAGTTCGTCGCACGAGCCATGCGTGGCAAGTGCGTGCGGCAAAGGACAAAGTGAAAGTCGGCGGTTTTGCGTTCTCCGCAATTTCAGCTATACCACGCGTGCGAACATAGCGCACGAAAAAGCCGAGCAGATTCGTG
>ERZ1026780.105-NODE-105-length-71314-cov-20.415569_pt1 | contig 71314 bp, 73 predicted proteins | sample MGYA00380126_ERZ1026780 | MGnify/ENA primary metagenome ERZ1026780 (study PRJEB33269, sample SAMEA4719762) | human gut metagenome | biome: human-associated habitat; feature: organic feature; material: feces | place: Cameroon | collected 2013-10 ... | reverse complement strand
TATTATAGCACAAAAATCTTTATTTTTCAAGCTTTAACGCGCCATGCCGTGTGAAACATATAAAAACTGTCTCTTTGTTCTGTATTCTGTGCATTCGCTTTTAATTGGTTTTTTTGTTCTACCTATGGAACGCAAACCTTATGAAAAAGCCTTATTGTGAGCCGATACCGCATCTTTTTCTACCGAAAAGTTTGAGAGAAGCAGCTGCGGCACGGGATATTCCCGTACCGCAGAGATGAAAGTGTCCGATTCTCATTCCTTTTCCACGATCGACTCAATAGACTGCGAGTTGTCTGTTGTGCCGGATTGGTTGGGCGAAAAGGTAAAGACGGTTGCAAGAATTAAGATCAGAACATATACGGCAATAATGCCGCCGACGATGAAGGCTATTGCTTTCCAGACTCTTTTTGCCCGCCTGTTTTTGATCGCAAGCTGCTCGTTGATTCGGGAAAGCTGTTCCGCCAATGCGTCCGGCTGTTCTTCCGCTTCGATTTTGGAGCCCAGCAGCCGGCTTACCGGTACCTCTAAAATCTCCGCCAGCTTTATCAGCAGCTCGGAGTCGGGAACAGAAAGACCTTTTTCCCATTTTGAGACGGTCTGCCTTACGACATTCAGCCTTGCCGCCAGCTCTTCCTGTGTGATACCTTTCTTCTTGCGAAGTGCTTTTAGGTTATCCTGAAACATAGTGCATTCCTCCTTTGCACTTTCATTATAGTGCGGGAAGCGGCGTTGCCTCAAGCAACGCAAAATAACATTGTCCCAAATCAGGCTCTTTTGATTGTATTATAGCAGAAATTTATGAGAATTTCTACCTCTGCCCCATCTGCTCTTTCCAACGATACATTTCACATTCTTAAATTCTTACATCCTTTCTTGAACCCTGTCCGCAAAAAGCGGTCAACATCTGAAAATCATCAGGGTAACTGTGTACGCCGCTTTGGAAAGTCAAGCAGTAAATGAATAACAACGAACCGAGCATCTGATTGATCTGGTTGGAGGCTCCGACATTCCAGGCATCGACGAATTTGTGTCACACAAGGACAACTGCAATGTTGTCCTTGGCTGGATGTCTATTGATAAACTTGCAGAGCTGACAAGCAACCCAGATTTCATCAAAGAAATGGTAAACGAAATAGATGCATCGCCCCAGCACGTCATCACCAGGGCTTAATCGTGGAGAGGTTAATTATGAGATTGCGCTAAGATAAGTAACACACCAATCAAAAATTCAACTGGAAGTTACTTATATGGAAATCAGAGAATCCCGCACATACGACGAATCGGAGATCTTGCCACTATATGAAAGTGTTGGCTGGACTGCCTACACCGAAAACCCAGAGGTGCTACAAAAGGGCTTTGAAAGCTCTATGCTGACTCTTGCAGCTTATGGATTGCACTATTCCGTGATACACAACACAGAGTAGCCGGTGCTCGGCTTTGCGTGATCTTTTTCGGTTTGATTAGTTATCGTTCAATTCCGTGAAGCACAAAGCTGCGTCCTGCGTGCAAGGCTTCAAATGCAACTCTCAAAATCGCCAGAAATGAAAAAACTCTGTGCCATGTTTGATATGCAGCACAGAAACTTCCTATGTTGTAGAAGGTAATGGACAGCGGACTTGTCCTTCGCCGGATGCCCAATATAGGCTTTGCGGTGGATTTCTGATTGCATCCGCACCGCTATTTTTCTTGTCATGCTTTATATAAGGTTGTCGTTCAAGTTCTTTTTGGTAAAGACAGATGAGGGTTTTTACTTGCCAAACTGTTCCTTGTCTATCAGATTGCAGATACCCAATTATAATAGACAAAGGAGCAGTTTATCTATGGAAAAAGAAATTTCAAAAGGCACTCAAAAGTTCATATGGCATATGGTCTCATTTGTTGCGGTATTTATTATCGCATTGGTCGTTCTATGCCGCTTTTTGCCCGAACCGAACCGTACAGCTACCGCAGATTCGAATTTGCAGGTAAGCACATCACAAACAGACGGTACATCTACGGATTTTGATTCGGTAAAAGAGCGTGTGGACCGGGCGAATAACACTACCGGAAAAGAAGTGAAAAGCCTTTATACGGGCGAGGGGAAATCTTCCATGCAAAAGCAGCTTGAAACAAGGCTGTTTTTCAATATCGTAAAGAACATACTGATTTGCGTTTTGCTTGCCGTGGTGATTATCGCACTTCTGAAAAAAGGTTTCAGTCTCAAAAAGATCAAGAAGATTCTGGACGAGGATGACGAACCTACGGACAGTACGCCGCCCGCCAAAACTCCGGAAAAAGCCGAGACAAAGGATGAGCCGACAAAGGACGATGCAGACGATACAGTTGCTTCGGAGGAGAGCGATAATTCCGACGAAGAAGAACCGCCAATTGTTGAGCCAAAGGAGCCTGACGAACAGGAAGTTGCCGAAAAGTGTAAGCTGTAACAGACGAAGAGAGAGGATGTGGGTGATCCTCTCTCTTTTTTACTTGCCAACATAGTGATCGGATAACAGAATGTCAGAGCAACTTTAAAATAGAGTAAGGAGGAATAGTTTATGCTGATGCCGGAAAACTTTGAAATTCGGGATAACGGTGTGCTTGTGATTTTTGTGAATGAGGTTGAGTTTGAATTCGTCGAGAAGGACGACTTTATTTACAGCGATAAAAAGAAGATCATTCTCAAGCATCACGCCGTCATCAATCTGGCAAACAACGCCAAAATCAAGGTTGGCCCGCCGACGCTGCTGAGCAGCCACGATCCCGGCAGTTTTGTTTTTTGCCGTGAAGCAGAGATGAGTGACGGCACACGGTATTATGCTGTCGGGGAAGCAAACGGTGTAAAGGATAATCTGTGGAGTGAATATCTGCAGCAGTATCCTGCCGAAACCGCAGATAACCGTGCCTATGAAAGAGCGGTGCTCGGAATTGTCGGATTGTACGGCAAGATCTACGGCGGAAGTGAAATTCCGTTTTCGGACGAACATCGGTCTGTAACGGTACCTGAGAAAGCGCCCGAAAAGCAAGCGGAAGAGCAGCATGCAGAGCAGACGGTAGAAAAAGTCGATGAAGTGCAAAATGCTCCTGCCGAGGCATCTGTCGAGAGCCTGCCGAAATGGTGGAATGATATCGGTGTCGGGCTGTATACGGATAAGCAGCTTGACCCGGATACATTTATCGTTACGCAGGGGCAGTGCAAGGGGAAAAACTGGACGGTCAAATATCTGTATGACTATAACTATAAAAGCTGCTGGTATTTTGCCACCAGAGATCTTGAAAACGCACCGAGCGAAGACTTCACCAAGCAGGTATATGCCTGCCGGCGCGCCGTCAAAAAATATGGCATCAAACCGGAGGAAAAGGCTGCTTAAGCGGCCTTTCCTACATAGCCCGATTGAATAGGCAAAAATAATTATGTTCGGAGGTGATAGCCGCAATTTCTGCAAAGTATAAGGTTATCTATGCAGACCCACCCTGGCAGTTCAAAACATATTCAAAGAAAGGTCTCGGCAAATCGGCAGACAAGCATTATCCGACAATGTCACTGGAAGACATAAAAGCATTGCCTGTGTCGAAGCTTGCCGACAAAGACTGTGCTCTTTTTATGTGGACGACCATACCGTTTTTACGGCAGAGCTTTGATGTGATGGAATCCTGGGGGTTTGAGTACAAGACGGTGGCGTTTGTGTGGATCAAGCGCAACCGAAAGTCGGATGGCTTGTTTTGGGGAACCGGATATTGGACGAGAGCAAACAGTGAGATCTGTATGCTGGCGACAAGAGGTAACCCTAAGCGTGAGTCGGCAAGCGTTCATCAGGTTATAATTTCACATGTTGAGGAGCATAGCAAAAAGCCACAGGAAGCGAGAAATCGTATTGAGAAGCTGATGGGAGATGTTCCGAAGATCGAATTGTTTGCAAGGCAAAGGGTTGACGGGTGGAATGCCTGGGGCAATGAGGTAGACTGTGATGTCCGGCTGAACGGGGTGAGCGAATGAAAAAATATCAGATTATTTATGCGGACCCGCCCTGGCGATATGACAGAAGCGGAGTGCAGGGGTCAGCAGAAAAGATCTATCCCACTATGACGCAGGAAGACATTTGCAGCCTCCCTGTCGCCGATATTGCAGACAAAGATGCTGTACTGTTTTTGTGGGCGACATTTCCCAAGTTGCGGGAGGCGCTGCAAACAATAAAAGCATGGGGCTTTCAATATAAGAGCATCGCCTTTTTATGGCTCAAACGAAATAAGAACGGACAAGGCTGGTTTTACGGTCTCGGCTTCTGGACGCGGGGAAACGCCGAAATCTGTCTGCTTGCGACAAAGGGCCATCCGAAGCGAAGATCTCCCAAGGTCCATCAGTTTATCATCAGTCCGCTGCGCAGTCATAGTCAAAAGCCGGACGAAGCCAGAGATAAAATACTTGAACTTATGGGTGACTTGCCACGGATTAAATTGTTTGCGCGGAGTAAAGCAGACGGATGGGATGTATGGGGGAATGAGGTCGAAAGCGATATATCGTTGACACCGAAAAAATAAAAAATACCGAAATGGGGCTTGCCAAATCGAAAAACATGTACTATATTCTCTCAGCAATTTAGGAAAACGGTTATTTGTCAAGGAGGTCATCGGAATGAATAACGGCTTTGGTGTCGGAACACTGCGCAAAAATATACGCCCGGGCATCTGCGTCAAGATCGTTCTGAAAGCAGATCAGAAAAGCGGCAGACTGACCGAGGGGGTTGTCCAGAATATTCTCACGAATTCCGCCTATCATTCACGGGGAATCAAGGTCAGACTTACGGACGGTAAAGTCGGGCGTGTGCAGCAAATTTTAGATTAGGCGGTGAGACTGTGGAAAAAACGAAAGACGGTATTTATAAGCCGATCGATAAGATCACGGGCGTATCCTGGAATTTCATAAAGCTTGTATGCGGCCGGCATGAAGATGCCCGCCCGAAGCTGATCTTGGAAAACGGCAGCGGCGGACCTTGTTATAGGTGCGAGAAAGCAGATTGCGCTTTTACTTTCCCGGCCGCCGTACACGAAAGGTTGATTGATGAAGTCGTGAAAATACTGAATAAAAAGGGCAGTGTAATCGGCTATACTTGGAGGAAGCAGATATTGAGTCATGTTTACTCATTTGAAATACTTGAATATGACTATGAGACCGGAGTGACAGTCGGCGTCAATCGCTTGCACTGATGTAAAGCCGTTGCAGTAATGCAGCGGCTTTTGCTTTTATCAAATACAATAACAGGAGGGAATAAACTTGCTTGAAAAATTCTGCTATCAAACACAGATCGTGTTTCAGCAGCTTGAGTGCCCGGTATCCGAAACGCTTTTGTGCGGAATAGATATCGGGTATTCGGGCATTAAAATTCAAAGCCCGTTCAATGCCTCTACGATCCCGAGCATAGTGGTAAAGGAACGGCATGATGCGCCGCTTCTTGTCGGCTCGGAGGACATTCGTTATAGGGACGAAAAAGGACGGGTGTGGTATGTCGGCTCGCTGGCAAAGAAAACATTGCTTCACGGCAGTACGGCGGTCAAACCGACGATGCTGCTCGGACGCCAGCGTGTACAATCGGAAGATTTTCTTGTGCAGTTGCGTGTGGGCCTGTTCTTTTCAAAGCTCAAGGACTTGCCGGAGGGCGGTTATGATATCGACGACAGACCGATTAAGGTACAGACCGGTCTGCCGCCGGAGTTTATCGTGCAGGATTCGGAAGAACTGCGGAATAAGTTTGTCGGTGAACACAGATATTCGGTCAAGGTTGGAAAGCGGCCGTGGGTCAATGTCCGTATCAAGCTTGACACAAAGGATGTTTTTATCTGCAAGCAGCCGTTCGGAACGCTTATGGCAAGCGTGATCAACTCGGACGGCGTTATGACCAATCCGGCACTTCTTAAAAAGAATGTGCTGATCCTTGATGCCGGTTTTCATACGACCGATACCTTCCACTGTATACAGGGGACACGGGAGGGCATTGCGCTCACATGGGAGAATTATGCAATGCAGGAGGTTTACCAAAGGACCTGCGATAACATACTTGAAGCCAGCGGCAATCGTGCGGATATATCCGTTTACAGCCTTGAAAAGGCTTTTGAAACCGGTGTTGTCCATTACGGTTCCAAGAAAATCCCGTATGATTTCACAAAGGACTTTTACCGCAATCTGAAGGCTGTATGTGTGGAGCTCCTTGATGAATTGAATACGGCGTATAACAGCATGATGAATGTGGATGTTATTCTTCTGACAGGCGGAACCGGAGTCGCATGGGAAAAGTATATCCGAGAGTATTACAAAGAAACACAGGCGCTTGATATCTCCTTGGCAGGGGATGCGAAAACAGCTTCGAGAGCAAATGTGACCGGTTATTATAATCTGCTCGTTTCCCGCAGCAGATAATGGGAAAGGGATTGAGAGTGCATCTTCGCCTGAATGAAACGGATCGTGATTTGTGCAGATGGAGACATTCTATCAGGTGCAATATGCTCACGAGTTATGTCAGCCAGATACTCAAAGCGGAAGCGTGCGGAGAGATTGCTGTTTTGCCTGTGTTCGACAAGATATCCGCTGATGACACGCCTTGCGATGTTTATATGCTGATCGATGATACCGATATCATTGAATTTATTACTGCGATACCGGTATACAGGCGAAATTCGAAAATCAAAAGCATTATCCGCAAGCACCTGCACTCTCAAATGACCGCAAACGGGAAAGCGCTTTTCGGTTTTGCAGAGCCTGCCGCCAAGTCAAGACCGAAAGCAAATAAAGAACAGGAGGTTCCAAAGCCGAGCGTTTATGAGGAGCCGAAACCACAGGTCAATGAGGAAGAGCACGGCGAAACGGATGAAGACCGTGAGGCTCTGCTTGCTTTGATTGCGCTTGGCGGAGAATAGGAGGAAAAATGAAGCTTGAAAAAATACTCGGAATCGCAATTATAGCCTTGATTGTCATTTGCTTTATTGTGTATTTGACGCTTCCACAGTCAGGGGAACAGATCTACATTCCCCCGGCTGAGCATACGCTGCCCTCCGGCGTGGAAATACCAGAGGGGTACAAGCTTGTAGACAATTATACGGATGTCTATTACTCGGAGCAGGAGGATGGCATTCATTATTATTGGCTTGTAAAGTTCAGCGACGGGACATACGGTTGGCAGGAGGTTGATAAGGATGGCAACATCATTTTCCCGAACCACAGCAGCGAGCCGGAGCAGACGGAGAATACATCCGACGAGAGCTCCGATGAAGTGACAACGGAAAGCTCAGATAGCAAAACAACCCAAGGTGAATAAAATACTTGCCTTTTCTGCTGCCGGCGCAAATACTACTTCCGTGATTATCTGACGAAATAAGGAGGAATTTATTATGATAACGGAAGAAAAGGAATTGAGGAAAGTCGCAAACAACCTGATTCTTGTGCTGATTATGAGCGAGCAGTTCAGACAGGGATTGGATAGCTTTGACGCTTTATTATCGATGAGCGATTACGAACAGCGTGCTTTTGAAAATCCGACAGTTATGTCGCCGTTTTCCGCCGCAAAGGAACATCTGCGCTCATCGGTCGAAGAGTTTAAAAAGACCTATGGTGCATCTGTAATTTCGGCAGCATACGAGGCTTTCAAAGCAGCTTTGTCAACGGACGAGTTTTGCGCAGATGCCGGTATTAAAAACGCTTTGACAAAATCCGAGGCAGCCACGCTGTTTAATAAGGTGTTTGAGCAGTTGTCAGCCTCTGTCGGGGAACTCCCGGAAGAAGCAGATGGGTATACGGTGTTTGTTGAGGCAGTGCGAAATTCCCTGACCCCATCAGATGAAGATACAGAGAACGGAGATATTTGCCCGTATTGCGGCGGTACGCCCACGAAAATCTCACGGGCGGAGTTCTTCGGGGCCGGTGTTGATGACACTAACGGATGTGTTTGGGCCTGCGAGTGCGGAGCGTATGCCGATATTTCTGCGGACGGTAAGATAATCGGCACTATGGCGGACAGAGCACTTCATGCGGAACGCAAAGTCATAAAAGGAATTCTGTTTGAAACAACCAGAACTGTCGGCATCACTGTTTTTGAAGCGTGCAGTTGGATCTCCCGTCTGACCGGGCGCAGGATTCGGCAGGTACAGGATATTGAATTTCTGAATGCGGAAAACTGCCGTGCGGTAAAGGACGAATTCAAGAGGATCAAGGAGCGCTTGACACAATTGGAGGTACAATACCCGTCCAATCACAAAGAGCTTATGGAATTGTTTGAAGACGGCGGCCGTTTTGCTTCTGTGAATGCTTACGGTTATAAGACAGGACGCTTGTTTGTTCCTATTGATGTCGGTAAGGAAGCGGTGCGTGTGCGGTTTAAGAAGACCGTGCAGGACATTATGTTTCCGAGGGATCTGAATTATCACTTTTCCGGTGCAATGCTTACCATAATGCATCCGACCGGTAAATGCGAAAAATTCCGGCTGTATACAAAGGAACAGCGAATGATTTTATACGGGTAAAACACAGGGCGGCGTAACAGCGGCGCCCGTACATAAAAACGGAACGGTGGTGCAAAGGTGAAAAACAGGATTTATAAAATGATGCTCAATAAATGGGATGTGGAGCTGTGCGCAAAAACACTCAATATATCCCGTAAAAGAGTGGAAAAATATCTGAATGCGCTTATGAAAACGGCGCTGCGGGATCACCATTCGCTGCGGATGTTTTGGAGTGATGTGATTATGCTCAACCTGATAACCAACAAGTTGCTGAAGCAGGCGGATCCCAAAAAGATCGAGCACATTTTGTCCCCGATAGAAGAAATGAATGGGAGAGATGACAATGAACTTTGATATGCTGAATGTCGGCAACGGCACTTTTGTGCGTGCCGACGAGGTAAATGTAATTACGAGATTTGACTATGTAAAAATCAAAAAAGAGGTTGCACGGCTCAAGGACGGAGATAACAGCGAAAAACTGATCGACGCAACCAAGCGAAAGACAGTGAGGTCCGTCGTGGTTTTGATGAACGGAACGCATATACTGAGTATGCTTTCCGCAGAAACTTTGGCAAAAAGGATGTCGGAATTCAACGGAGGATACGATGAATAGAGAGCAACTTTACAAACTGCTACACGGCTTAGAAAATGACGGAATCATATGCTACGCATACCGGGAAACGGTGTTTTCAATTCTTTCCGACGGAAAGTGTGACGGAACGGTTTATTTGATCACCGATGCCTCGGCGGACGCTTTGAGCGATGCGCTTATGAAAAGGGATTTTAAAGAGATAACGCGCATCGGAGACGGAATCGACGCAAAGCTTGCACAGCAGAATGTCAGGATCAGATTGATCGGCGATATGGAGAAGCTGTCTAAAACAATATGCCAGCCGTTGACTGTCTGCTCTATGATGTTAAGGGCAGACGGCGGCGTTTACGATGAACTTGGCGGCATGGACGACTTGAATGGGAAGGTGCTGCGGAAAACGGCAGCGCCTATCCGGGATAAAAACTATTTTTGCACCCTTTGCTTTGAGCTTGCATTAAAACGCGGATTCAGTCCCGATGCCGGCGTCCGTGATGAAATGAAACGGGTGGTCACACTTCCGCTCAGTAAGAAGATCCAACTGCTTTTAATGGTAAGAGCCGTTTTGAAGAGCAGACAGTTTCAGATAGAATATGTCCTGAATGCATTCGCCTTTGACGGACTTTTCCCTAATGTCGGAGATGTATCCCGGTGTAAAAAGGACGAGCTTGATGCACACCTTCGGAATGCGGAGGCCGACAAAATCACCCTGCTTTTGTGCTTCCTTGCGGGAATCAGAGGAGAACAGCTGAAATCGATTCCGAACTTCGGTTATGAGAAAGAGTTTTACGAGAACCTATGCCGGAGTATCAAAGAAAACAAAACGGCAAACGAAGCCGATACCGCAAAGCTCTTTACGGGCAAAAATGCCGATGCCGGAAAGTTTGTTGCCGAATGCTGCGCATTGCTTTCGGGTCAGGATTTCGGGGCAGGATCGCCGGCAAACGATCTGTTCAGGAAACTGAATGCAAGCGAGCTTTGGAAATTTGAAGAAGAGATTTCGGAGTTGCCCTCACCGGACACCGAGTGTGACTGCGGAGATGACGGGCACACCGAGACGGAACGGTCGGCAGCAGAGAGTATGGAAGAATTGCTTGGCGGAATAGAAGATGACGGATATGAGGCTGAGTACACCGAAGAAGAGGTTTCTGTTGTCGAACATTCAAGATTCGGTCTGCGCAATCCGGCAAATAATCACTATATCAGAAAATAAATTTCAGCGCTTCGAGAAATCGAGGCGCTTTTTACTTGCCAAATGAGACGGCGTAAATCAATATCCCACTGCAACCTTTAAAAATATTAAGGAGGAATACGAAATGCAAATTCAAGACAAGGTGCAAAATTGGAATCAGGATATGACACGGGAAGCTCTTATCCTGGCAAAGGCAAACGGAACTTTGCGAAGTCTCGGCGCATCGGATGAAGAAATCGGCGCTATCATCGAAAAGTTCAAAGACCCGGAAGCAGACCCTATGGGGTATCTCACGGATACGCTCATCGGCTGCCGCAGACGCTATGAACCGGGAAGTGCGGCATATGCGGCGATCGACCGTCTGATTGCCGATTGCAGAGCGGCTCAGAGCAGGAAACATGCAGAATGAAATATTGAAAAGGAGAACGGTATTATGAACAACAATGAATTTATGGCGAAGGTTACGGAAATGGTGATGCAGGATCCCTCAATGCGGGAATCTCTGAAAAAGCTCTATGATGAGTTGGCGCAAATCGAGCCTTCAACGGAACAGAAACCGGATATGATGTATGTTCTTACCCAAAGGGTCAAGGTTGCAACCGAAAACGGTGAGGAGATCTATCATTATCATCCGTTGGTCGGTGAATGCCTGCTTGTTCCGGGGGCTGTAAAGAATCAGATGGTTTGCTCCGGCAATCTTCTGGAACTGCAAACCTTGCAGAAAAGCGAAAGACTTTCCCATATGTGCGGCATGCGTGAAGATTTCCAGATTCTCGCTCTTAAACCGGATGAGTTTGAACTGCTGCAGCTGTTGCTTGACGAGACGATAACTTCTATCATCGACAACACGCATAAGGCGGTTGAGGCATTGATGCTCAACGAGGCGTATCTGGGAGTTGAATCGATTTCGTTTGAAAAGATCTACCAAAATGTTATGTTTGATCTGATGTCAAAGGCACACGGAACTTTCGGTTCGGCACTCAGCGCCGACAGCGAGATCATTGAAAAAATCAACGGCGTCAAGTATGAGTATCCGCAGCCGACCTGTTGCGGTTACTGCTGCGGCGACGAAGATGAAGAAGACGAAGAAGATGACTATGACGACGAGGAGGACGATGACGACGATGGTTGCTCCGATGAGGTCTATATCGTGCGCAGAACGAAATAAGCGGTAAAGCGATATTCAGGCTTTCTGTATTTTCCGATTCCATGGCGGTGTCTTGAAAATTCTTTATTGTTGAGAAAGGAAAAACAACTATGGCGTTACACAGCACAAACATCAACTCAGGGCACTGTCAGGGAATCATTGCAGGGGATGTGTATTCTCCAAAAACAGGCGTTGCATTGGTAACTCTGAAGGTAAAGGGCGGCAATGCCGATCCCGAAACGAAGAAAAGACCTCTGTATTTTATCCAGTTTATTGCTTATGACGGTCTGGCAGAGGAGCTTATCGAAAAAGGGGAGGAGGGTCGTATCCTGTACCTTCACTTTTACCTTTCAACGAATAACCGAAAGGACGAAAACGGCGTTTCAACTTTTTATCATAACAGAATTGCCGATCGGGCCGTCTTCGGTAAAGTGATCGGTGAAGAGCCGATAAGTGTGCCGTATCTGAATGCCGGCATATTGCAGGGCGAATTCGCCGGGATCAAACGTTCGTATGACGGGCAGAACCGTTGGAGTCTTTTGGTGAGAGATACCGTTCGTCATGAAAGCGGCAGGGAACTGAAAAGAGTACATTGTTTTGTCATAGACAACGATGAGCTCAAATTCCGTGCCGGACGCCGGAAGAACGGCGATCCCGTATTGGTAGAGTACCGTATGGAGAGCCGCAAGGAGGTTAAGGACGAAAGAACAGAGCACTTTGTTGATTATGTGCTTACTTCCATCGTCTGATTGAAACAATGAGAAAAACTGTGCAGGTGTTGCTGTTGCTTGTTATGCTGGCAGCTGCAATATGGTTCGTTATTGACTCACAGGAGATTGCAGACACCGGCACAGGAAACGGAGCGGCAATTCTGTGGGACAATGAGTTTGAGACCTTTGTTTCTTCGCTGTCCGTGCATTGCGAAAACGATATGGAAAAAGTGACTGTTTATCGGGAATGGATCATTGAAAACATATCGTATGATTACGATTGCGAAACGCTTTTTTATCAGACCTTTGATGTGGAAACGGTTCTGCAAAACCGAAAAGGAGTATGCTTCGATTACGCTTGTCTTTTTGCGGCTATGTGCCGCTCACAAGGCATTCCGTGCTATGTGCTTGACGGCACATATCGCACAGACAAAACATTTCGGCACGCGTGGAACCGTGTTTATGCAGACGGTCAGTGGTGGAGCGTTGACGCAACAAGAGATCGTACCGCAAGAGACGAAGGCAGCGGAGAAATGGGTTTTGTTCCGTTCGGAACCGACCCGAAAGCAGAGGACAAATATTTCATAGTCCATCGGACATTTTAGCCGTCGGGCGAGCAAACAGCAGACGAGAAAGGATTGAATAAGAATGGTTAACCCGTATGATTTAACAGACTCAAGACAACTGGCTCTGATTCAGGGCTATGTCGTCGATGTAAAGGACAAGGGCGATGTGAATATGCTTTTGTTCCGCAAGGATACAACCAAAGGGGACGGCGGACTGATTTCCGTTGCAGCGTGGGCTGCCGGAGAAGGTCAGGATACCCCGGATATGAAAAAGATGACGGATGGCTTGAAGGGAGCCTTTGTTGCCTGCGTTGTCATTGTTCGCAAGAAAGAAAAGGACGGCAAGCTGTATACGAACTACGACTTGAAGTACCTGATCAGACCGCCGAAGGAAAAGGCGTCGTAAGTAACCGGAGGCAGGCTGTTATCAGTCTGCCTCCCTTTGTTAAAGGAGAACTTTATGGAAACGATAAAAAGTTTGTATCAATGCTTTTTGGACGGCGGAGTTCCGCCCGAGGAAATCAGTCATCATTACAGCGATCTGTATGTGAAGGTGTCTCTCAGGTCTAAAAGGATATTGGAAGAATTTCGGAAGCAGAGCAGTATATGCTGCTTTGCTGAAATTTTCAAGGCGAATGACGGCAGCGGTGATTGGTATGACATCGCATTTGCATATGACCCGTTTTGGGAAGAGGCTGCAAAGAAAGGAAGAAAATTATATGGCGAGCTTGCATCTTAAAGCCTACGGTGAGTATGTGCAGGAGCTGCGTTATGCCTTGGAATTGGAATGCAGCAGGAAAGAAGCAAGCACATACGGCACATTGAGAGAATGGAAATCCATTGACGGCAAGATCCGAAAAACGGAGCGTAATTTTGCGAGATTTCTGAGAAGCAATAAAAGCCTTGCAAAAACAAAAGGGGATTTTAAGGAAATGGTCAAGTGCTTATCTGTTCCTTTTCTTTTGCTTCTGTTGAAGTCCGCAGTTGATATTGCAATTGCCTTTCTTGCGGCCTTTGCGGTTTCACGATTTTCAGGGAAACAATTTTCTTTTTTGATTGTGATTGCATTTTGGTTTGCTGTCAAAGCGCTGCTTTTCTTTCTGAGAAGAAAAAAGTCCTGATGTGCAAAAACAGTTAAAATTATGAAATGAGAATGGAGACAACAAATGAAAGATTTAGAGATGTTGGCATCTGAATGTGAAGCAGATCTGAGTTCGATCAATATTCAGCCGGGCGAGGTGAATCAATGGCTCATCAATACCCGTGCAAAGAACCGCTGGGGGCAGTGTAAACGATGTTTGCCTGGGATTTTCGATATCAGCATATCTGCAAGACTTCTGCAGGATAGTGTCAGTGATCAGGCTGCAAAGAATACGATTATGCACGAACTGCTTCATACGGTAAAGGGGTGCTACGGCCACAAAGGGAAATGGAAAGACCTTGCACTGACTGTAAACCGGCTTTTGCCGCAGTATACCATCAAACGGACAACAAGCGCCGAAGAAAAGGGGCTTGAATCTATCCGAAAAAAACGCACTAACCGATATGCGGTCAAATGTGAGCACTGTGGGAAGGAGTTCTGCCGTGAAAAAATGAGTAAGCTTATACAGCACCCCGAGAAATTCAGGTGCGGTATTTGCGGTAATTCTCTGATCAGAGTCCGATAAATTGTCCTTAACGATTGAATTGCTCGACAGCTTATGCTAAAATACTACAACATAAGGGAGAGATGAATGTGGATCAAATGCAGTTTGAAGCTGCTATGAAAACGGTCATATCGGCACTTCAAGCTGCAGGATATGATCCGTATTCGCAGCTGCTGGGATATGTGGGAACCGGGGAATCGGCATATATTACTCGGCAAGGCGGAGCCAGAGAATTGGTTGAACGTCTTGATATGGACCGGATCAAAGGCTTTCTCAGGGAGAATAGCAAGATATAGAACACGGATAAAGTTAGTATAGGTGTGAAGGCTTTGGCTTTCGCACCTTTTTTATTGGAGTCGCAGTATTGCGGCTCCTTTTTACTTGCTATTTTCATTACCGTATTCCAAATTTCATACGCATTCATTTTATACAAATAAGGAGGAATCGTAATGAAAATCGAAAGCAGAAATGAAGGCAGAGGAATACTCATCCACAGGCAGATACTGAGTGTGGATGAATACAGGAAGTTATCCGGCCTATCTCCGGGAAAAGAAGGCACACTTTCTTCTTTGAAACAGCAGCTTGAAGAACCATCGGAACCCGGTAAGGATTTTTGGTGGTCGCCTGTTACGGATCTGGAATTTCTCAGAGTAAAGGCTGTGGAGGGATCGATTAAAACGGCGCTTGTTACTGACGGGAAAGCCGTAATAATCTGTGAGCTGCCAAACGCCATCCTAAGAGAAATGTTTGTCGAAGCGGACTGAGGAGGATGACGATGTTTACAAGAGAACAATGGAAAGGCGACTTTGCCGATTGCTGCAAACCGGGAGAGGAAATCAGCGAGGAGTTGTACTGGAATTTTCTCGACGCAACCTATCCGATCGGGTTAAACCCACAGTCCAAAATGTGCGGCTTTCAAATCAGAGAACCGCACGACCATGTGCTGTGCAAGGACGGTAGGATGCACGCACGGTATGCAACATTCGGAACGAACAACGGAAAGTACTATTATCTCGGGATTTTTACAAAAGGAAGGACGGACAATGAGGATGTGCAGATTTGAAGAATATGAGTATGCCCGGATCAAAAAGAATCAGCAGGAGGAATGACTATGGAAAAGGACAAGAGACTTGCGGAGATTATTACCGATATTATTTTTCATCACACTTCCTGCGATTATCACAAGGATGAAGGCTTCTTTTCCTGCGAGATCTATGCGGACTACCGTGATTATGCCGAAAACAACACGATTATCAAGTGGTGTGAAGCAGACAATCCACGCGAGGTGTTCAATGAGGACCTGTTTTGCTGGTATCAGGATTTGATTTTCGAATATGAAGATGATGTGATTGATACCGTTAAGAAGCATTGGACCGATGCGGAGCTTTCATTTGATGATAACGAAGAGTTTATTGTTGACTGGATTCGTGAGCACGTTACCGTTGAGCTCCCGACGGACCATTATCTTCAGCAAAAAGTATGCGTGGATATCATCGTGGATACCGGCGACGGGAATTATGACTTCGTTTGCAATGACATTTTTCCGCACTATAACGCAAGATTTGGAGATGTGATCCAGGAAGAAGCATCTGTTCTTTGGCTTGCGAGGCAGCAGGGATACAAGAAGAGACAGCTTAATCGGGCTATGCGTCATTGCGATTATTCGGGGAGCGAATTGCTGAAAAGCCTTCGTGCCGAAGTTCATAATTGTTCTTCGCATATGAATGCACTGACCTTTTTTGTGGAGATGACTGTGGAGCAGCTGTTTGATTTGAACGAGGCGATGAAAGATAACGGTGAAAACGGAACTGCCCGGAAACGAAAAGTCACTCTTGATAAGTCGGCTGTATGCGGTCTTTATGACAACTGGTCCGGTGCAGGCTCAATTCTTGAAATAGAGCTTGAAAAGGATGTTGTGCTTCCGATGGAGTACATCAGCACAGCTCTGCCGGATGGCGGACGGGGGTACAGCGTGGCGAGTATATACGGTGTGTGCAGTTCTATGTGGACGCCGACATTAAAGAAGATAGCGTGACGGGTATCCGTATTTCGCTGTCATCGTTAAACATTACACATTAAAAGACGAAAAGCAGAAAGGAAGTTTTGTATGAACAATACCGGCAACGCAGAATATCAGGTCAAAAACTGTCATGGTTGCAAATGGCTTGATCGTTATAAGGAGGACGGCAGGGGTTATTGCAGCAGGGTCGAACGGAGCGAGCAAGGAAAAGCTCATCGGCGTTGGCTTTGGGAGCATAGGGAAGAATTCATGCTCGGACGAAAAGAAGAACCGTCCGTTAAAGTCAGAACGCCGGATATGGAGCGCTGTGAACTTTACGAAAAAGGTCTTAGCGCAAGACAGGTGTATCTTAAAAACTTGAAAAAGGAGAAATAAAAATGGGATTTCAACTTCACGAGACGATGTACGGAAAAAGATTTTTTGAGAACCAGCTTCCGTCACTGATCAGGGCAATCAACCGCTTGGCAGATGCTGATGAAAAAAAGCAAGCGTCAGAGCCTGTTGCGGTTATGAATAGTAATACGGTTTATGTCTGCTATGAGGAAAACTCTCATGAGTTGGCCATTGAAGACGGTGCAGTTAATGAATTATATGTTGCTTCCTCTCTTGATGAGGTTTACAGGTGGGTGGATAAACAGCAAAAGAATGCAGAGCAGAATTTCTATACCGTACTGAACAACGAGGAAGAAAGTGAGTTTTATAAAAAACTCTGCGCCGGCAGTGAAACTGCCCTGGGATTATATCATAACGGCGATGAAAGTTCTCGTTTGTTTTATACCCTGACTGTAAAACCGATGACTTCGGCCGGAAGTTTCTTTCCAAAGACGCCGGACGAGTCACGGGAACGACTTCAATCGGTTATGGGAAGCCCGGAAATGTCGGAAAAGCTCGGCGAGGCGTTTGTTGCGCAGGTTGTTTCCGATGATGAAAAGAAACAGCGCATCGGATACTATCTTGCAAAGGCGATTCTGGATGACAGCATTGAGGATTTGTTGGTTGCCGTGTGCGGTTGGACAAGCAAAAGCCTTTTAAACATCGCAGAATTCGGCACAGCATATCCGGAGGAGGAAGATAACCGTGGCTGATTACGATGAAAATATGGTGATTACGAAAGAGATGATTAAATCCGGAATAAAGGCGAAACTGGTCGTTTTTGCGGAGGACCCCAATGCCGATCACGGCACCGTTTGCAGAATAGGAGACGGCTGGTTTTATTTCGGAGGCACCGAGGGGGAAAGGTATTCTCCTGAAGAATATATAAAGAATGTTCCGGTGGAAGATGTTGTTGACGAGATTTTCGATGTTCTTGAATCTTTCCGTAAAGAAGGCAAGGAGGATATTGATTTTCGAGACGAGTATGATTACTACTGGCACATTCTGACCTATAGAAACGATATGTAAAAGCGGATGTAGTCTATGAATTAAAAGGAGTTGATTTGAATGCAGAGAAATGAGCAGCAAGAAAAATTTATACAAGGGATTAAAACCATTAGAGACTATTGGCTGTCTTTACCGGATAAGACAGCGGAAGAAATCGTTGACGGTGTTCTTTTTTCTACCTTCGTCATGTTCGACGGGGATAGCTCCGCAAACGATTTTCACGCATTGGCGATCATCGACAGGGAAACAAATGAGCGAATCGATTGCGGTCATTTGCACGAGTTATATTTCAAGGCGTCCGTAGCAGACAATGTGAAGTATTTCTCGGATGTCCTGAGCACTCGAACCATGCTCATAGGGATCGTTTACAATTGGAAGGGATTGAAGGAAGAAAACTATCTCTACACCCTTGACGAAATGGCAAAATACGATTTTGAGCTTTTAAGGGATTGCCTGAATAATCCGGATGGTTTCAATGACAGTTCAAAAGCGAAATCTGCGGACAAGACCTGGATGGGACGGCTGCTTAAAACAGAGGAAGAAGTAAGTGATTTTCTCAAAGGCAGTTGGAACGATGATACCGAACTGCTGAAATGGGAAAATCCGGATACCGATTATAGTGACTGGTATTGGGAAAATGTCCGGGACAACGATCTTTACGGTGAAAAGTCCGGGACAATGAAGCAAGCCTTGAAAAGGTTTGGGCTTGCAACATCGGATAATCATTCGGAAAACGGAGGCAAATGAGATGAACAAGCAAATTGCGGAGATTCGCAAAAAGTATGGTGAACCGATGCTGCGTATGGCAATCGACCATGTGATCAGCGTTGGAACAAATAATTTGAAAAATGTGAATGCCGACAAGGTCTGTGCGCAGATCTTGAAGGAAACGCCTTAAAATTCCATTATGACGCCGGAGTTCAGTGCGGAACTTATGCGCTGTGCAATTGAATTGGCGCAGGTGCCCGTCGGGGATATCTTAAAGTATATTCAAACCGATATGCGGTATGATGGCGTCACGGTACATCCCGGCATTATAGTACGGTTCAGGCAAAACGCAACCTGCCATCACATAATGACCGGTGTTATTCCGGCTGATACGGCTGAGGAGACGCTTGAAGATGCAGTGAAGGCCGTTGAGGATAAGCTTGAGGCGTATATCGACAAAAACGGAAGCGCTTACGCATTTTCTTTCACGACCGCTATTGAGAATGCTTTCAAAGACGCAAACATCGAAATCAAGGACATTCCCGTGGACAAGACCTTTTATTTTTAAGGAGGCATCAATGGGTTCTCAGAACATAAACCGTGAAATAAAAGCCGGTGATAAGGTGAAGATCAATCTTGAGGTGGTGGCAGAGAACGGATTGTATGAAAACGATGAGCAGGAAAAGCAATTTGAGTATCTTGAAGCGCATCCGGACGAAGTATTCACCGTGGCTGGCACAATCAACGAAGCGCAAGCACCGTATCAACTGGATCACCCTGTTATAGGCGCAACTTCTTTTTATGCGGAAGAATTGATTTTGGAGGATGAGATAAATGACGGTTGAAAGAAAAGCAGATGAAAACGGTGCTGTCACCGAGATTATCGTAATGACAAAAGAAGAAAATGCTGCTATCGGCCGGGCACATAAGATCGTTGCCGAACGATATAAGCAGCTCGGAATGGAGCAAACCGCTTGGGAAAAGGAACATTTGGAATATGCGCTTCAAGGTAAGCTCCGTTTCGACGGTGTAGAAGAAATGCTTCGCTGGGCGAATACAGCAGCGATCATCAAAGGAAAAGGCAGTACCCTACGCGGGTACTGCTGACTAAGACTGATTTGGAGGATGAAGTTATGGAAAAACAGAGTTTGAATAAGCATATCGCCACTTATAAAATGTTGCAGGACATTCCTGCGTTGAATATGCCTTGCCCACGCTGTGGGCAGCACCACATGAAAAAAGATATGGCGGAAAATGCTCTCAGCCGTTATACAGATATTTATATCTGTTCGGATTGCGGTCGAGACGAAGCGATGCTTGGTGCTTCGGAGCAGATGCCGAAGGAAAAATGGTATGCGGTCCGTTTTCTAAGCGGAGATGTTCTTCCGTATGAAAGGATAACAACGGAAAAAACGGACCCGTACTATATGTTATCGACAAATGTTTCCGCAAAGGTTTGCGATAAGGATATCGACGACATTATGTGTGCGGCACTTGAAGGCGGTATCACCTACTGGTGCAGCCGGGCAGAGGTTGTCGGAGAATATCTCGGAGAATATGCAAGCGAACAGATCAGTAAAGGCGGAGAACTTCGTTTGTATGACTGCGAGTCCGATGAAGTGTATACGCTGACTCTGGACAAATTTTTGCGTGGTCTGGCGACCTATATCGGCAGCTGCTATGGCTATGTTGTTGAAAACGGTTCTCTTGAAACCGGTGTGATCGACGCCGAGGGTGCAGATTGCATTGTTCAGTATGCTCTTTTCGGTGACGTGATTTATGGGTAAAGGAGATGCGGTATGTTAAAGGAAGGCTTATATGTCTCCGAAAATCATGAGAATGCATTGGAGGCCTACACGATCAAGATGCATGTAAAGGAAACGGAAAAATCATATATTTTCACTTTGATCGATTTTGAAAGCCGATACAGCGGAGCGCATATTGAAATGCTTTTCAAAAACTCCAAGCGCTTTGTTTTAAGAAAAAACAGGGGCGGACACGCATTGCGGTTATGGGGAGATGACAATTTTACTCTCTATCCGTATCAGGCGGGAATTCCGTATTTCTTTAAAATGGTCGAAAAGTCAAAAAGTTCACAGGAGGCAGATAAAATGAAAGCGATAATCTATGCGAGAAGTGCCGCCCTTAATCAAAAAGCTGTTGACAGTCAGCGTCGGCAGCTGGAGCGGTACGCAGAGGAGAATAATTACGAAGTCGCCGCCGCAATTGCGCTTGACGGTATTTCGGGAATCGCAAATGAGAATATGATGGAGTACCTATTAAATGTTGCGAAACGGCAAGGTGTTGATACGATTCTTGCCTGTGATAAATCGTGTATCAGCCGAGATGTCTCGGAGCTTTTGAAAATTGTGCAGCAGTTTCGGGAGAACGGTATACGGTTTGAGTATTTATCTCAGACTGATGCCGAAAGTCCGGTCGACAGTTTGCTGAAGCTGTTTGATAATGTGTACAAGGAATACTGCTCTGTACCGGAACGAAAAAGCGCGAATTAACGATCAAGGCAACAGAAAGCATGGAAAGCATCCGAGCAATAAAAAAGCTCGGATGCTTTTTACTTGCCAGAATTGCTGTTGTGTTCAATATTACATACGCAACTATCGAAAAAAAAGAAGGAGGGATTGAATGAATAAAGTATAGCCGATTTTATCGGTGAAGGAGGTTGTTATGCGAAATGATATCACACCTGACGACCTGAAAAAGATGAAAACAGTGAATATCAACACCGTTGATGCGGATTCTCTTATTGATATCAAGGATGTAAAGATCGACCCCGGTTTATCAAAAGAAGAGCGCATCGAACAGTTCCTGAGACAAATCGGGAATCCATATTGTTTCCGCTGCAACGGCTGTGTTGTCCAGGTTTCCTTTTCGGAAACAGAACGGACGCTTGAAGACTGCTTGCAGGATTATTTCAGTAATTTAGTCTGAGGCGTTCGCTTGTGTTGACGCCTTGGAGAAAGGAGAAAAAATGAGAACCAAGGCACAATACACAGGCATTATGTATCTGCGTCTTTCAAGCGAAGATAAGGAAAAAGCGGTTGAAAGCAACAGCATAAAAAATCAAAGGCAGCTGATTTTGGAGTTTTTAAAAAAGCATCCCGAAATCAGATTGATCGGAGAAAAGGTCGACGATGGCTATAGCGGCGTAAACTTTGACCGTCCCGGATTTCAGGAAATGATGGAAGAGATCCGTTCCGGTCGCTGCAACTGCGTTATTGTTAAGGACCTGTCGAGGTTTGCTCGAAACTTTATTGAGTCGGGAAAATATCTGCAGCAGTTATTCCCGTTTCTCGGCGTCCGATTTATTGCCATCAATGATAATTACGACAGTGCGGATTCCGACTTTCAGACGGACAATCTTTATATCCCATTAAAGAACCTCATCAACGATACCTACAGCAGAGATATTTCGATAAAGATGAGAAGTTACTGCGATTATCGGATGAGCAAAGGACTTTTGGTATGCTCCTTTCCGGTATATGGGTATCTGAAAGATTCTGAGCGTAAGCATCTGATAGTCGACGAGTACGCCGCAGGTATCGTACAAAGCATTTTCCGTTGTAAGCTCGGTGGGATGAGCAATCAGGGAATTGCAAACAAGCTGAATGAGCAACAAGTGCTTTGCCCGGCGGATTACAAGCGTTCAATCGGTATGAAATTCAAATCCGGATTCAGGCAAAATAAGGTTTCAAAATGGAGCCACGGCATGGTACTCCGCATACTGTCCAATCCGGTGTATACAGGATGTCTTGTACAGGGAAAACGATACCGTCCGAATTATAAGGTGAAGAAAGCTGTCAATCGTGCAGAAGACAGTTGGAGCGTTACCGAAAATACGCACGAGGCAATTGTCGGTAATGCGGAGTTTGAAACCGTACAACGGCTTTTGCTTGTTGATTACAATATCCCGAACGGAAGAGATACGGTATATATGTTATCCGGGCTTTTGTTCTGTGCAGACTGCCATCAGGTTATGACGCGTCGTTATGTGACATACAAGGACAAGAGGTATGTTTATTACAATTGTTCTTCGCACAGGCATGACAAAACGGCGTGTTCCATGCACAGTATAAAGGAAAGTTCCATTACCGATTCGCTGATTGAAATTATCAATCAGCATATAGCAGCGGTTATTGAGATTGATAAAATGCTGCGGTATATCGAAAGACTTCCTGAGCAGGAGCGAGAAGCTCAACTGATTGACAGGCAGATCGAGAAGTTAAAGGAGGAGCTTGAACGCAACAGCAACTACAAAAGACTGACATTTGAAAAGTTCACGGACGGAATTATCGACGAAAAGATGTTTACGGAGTATATTTCGATCTACGAACAAAAGTGTGAGGACATCCGGCAGGCAATTGAAAAGCATCAGGAAGAGCTCAATAAAGTTGTATCGGAGAAGTCAGCTGATAACAGTTGGGTAGAGTTTTTCAAAAAGTACCGGAAGATACACGCTCTCGACAGGGCATTGCTTGTTATGCTGGTGGATCACATTGATGTATTCGAAGGTAATCGATTCAAAGTCTTTTTCAAGTATCAAAGCCAGTATGAAATAGCAAAAAACTATATTGCGGAAAAGTTGAGTAAGGAGGAATAGCGAATGGCGAGAGGAAGCCGACGCGATAAAATTGCCGCTTTATTTGCGGCACCTGAACAGGGAAAGACCAAAGATACGACTGTCACAAAGAAATACCGCGTTGGTATTTATGTTCGTCTTTCCGTTGAAAACGGCGGTTTGGGAGAAGACAGCGAAAGCCTGAACAATCAAGAACAGCTATTGGTTGATTATGTGAGCGGCGTCCCTGATCTGAAATTAGTGAAAGTCTATCGTGACAACGGCGAAACCGGGACGGATTTTAACCGCCCCGGTTTTGATATGATGATGAACGATTTGCGAAAGGGACTTATTGATTGCATTGTTGTCAAGGATCTGTCGAGATTTGGGCGCAATTATATTGAGACGGGCGAGTATATCGAAAAGATTTTTCCGTTTATGGGAACAAGGTTTATTTCCGTGCTGGAACATTTTGATAACACCGATCCGAATGCCAACAACAAGGATTTGTATGTAAGTCTAAAAAATCTAATGAACGAGGCATATGCAAAGGATAAATCAATGCGAATCTGTTCGGCGTTTGAAGCCAAAAAGCGTGCGGGTGAGTTCAATGTAAAAAGCGCTCCGTTCGGATATAAATTGTCCGGAGATAAAAAGCATCCGTATCTTATTGATGAACCGGCTGCATCCATTGTCCGTGAGATTTTCGAGTTGAGGCGAAACGGCAAAAGCGTTCGTTCCATTATGCAGCTGATGGACGAGAAATATCCGACACCAAGGCAGTACCTCTATGAAAAAGGCGTTTTGCATCAGTGCCGTGAAAACTCACATTGGGATATAAATGCGATTATACGAACGCTGAACAATCGCACTTATTTAGGACATATGCTTTCCGGCAAGACCGTCTCACGGTTATATCAAGGCAAGAAAAAAGCTTATATTTCCGAAAATCAGTGGGATGTCGTTGAAAATGTCAATGAACCAATCGTATCACAAGAGGTTTTTGATGCTGTTCAAAAGCTGATGCAGGCTGAAGGAGATAGAAGGCGTTCCTTCCTGGGAAAAAGTAAGAATCCCGAAAACATATTCAAGGGGCTTATATTTTGCCGGGAATGCGGACGGTTTATGCACCGTGGCAGGACAAAGATAACAGCGACAAATATAGCTTGGTATTTCGGATGTTCCGGCTACCGTAATCACAAGGACCGTGCCTGTTCTCACAGGCGAACGATCCGTGAAGAAAAGCTGAAAGACGCAGTGCTGACATTCATTAAGAATCAGGTTAAGCTTGCGGATGAACTTATGGTGCGTATAACAAACCACAATGCAGGATTACTAAGGAACAACCTATCCGACGACAAAAGTCTTCAAACTCGTCAGTTACGGGAACGGCTTGAGAGGCTTAACCTGTTGCTGCGCACGTCTTTTGAAAGCTATATCAGTGGGGTTATAAGCGAAGAGGATTATCTTTTCAATAAATCCAAGTATGAGGCCGAGATCAAATCATGCGAAGAGCATATGGATCTGGTGGCGGTTAAGGAAAAGACCATTGATGTTGAAGGGGTACGCCGAAATCCGTATATAGTCTCGCTTAAGAAGTTTTCGAGAGCACGGGTGCTTACCAGAGAGATGTGCATTGCGCTGATTGACCGTATTGAGATTGATGAAGAAAACGCAATTACAATATATCCGAAATACAGGGATGAGTTTTCTGCGTTGTACGAAATGATTGAAGAAAAGGAGAGAGAAAATGAGTGAATATGTTATCGCAAAGTACCTGAGATTATCTCTTGAGGACGCAGATCTTGATCCGGCGGAAAAAGAGGAGAGCAACAGCATATCCAATCAGAGAAGGCTGATAGACGATGCAATAAGTACGAAGTTTGCGAGCAAAACAGTTAAAGTCATTGAATTTGCAGATGACGGCCGAAGTGGGACAAACTTTGACCGTCCCGGCGTGACGAAACTGCTTGAGCTTGCAAAACAGGGAAAGGTAAACTGCATCATTGTCAAGGACTTCTCCCGTTGGGGCAGAGACTATATCGCAGTCAGCGATTATCTTGAACAGATATTTCCGTTTTTGCAGATACGGTTTATTTCCGTCAATGACGATTATGACAGCGAGACTTTGCAATACGGATCGGCAGGAATGGTGGATGTGGGTTTCAAAAACATAATGCATGATTTGTACAGTAAGGAACTCTCCCAAAAGCTGAGGATTGCCAAGCAGCAGCTTTTCGCCGCCGGCAAATATCACAGCAGTTTTGCTTTCTACGGATATACGAAATCTCCGACAGAAAAATATAAGCTGATTGTTGACAAAGATACGGCACCAATCGTCAGAAAGATTTTCTGGTGGGCTGATTCAGGAAAGAGCACGACGGAAATAGCCAAGATGCTGAATGATAAAAAAGTGCCTCCTCCGATGGCGGCACTTGCTAAGCAGAAAGGCTTTAAACGGTATCTGAAAGATGATAACTACGGCAGGATATGGACATCTTCTTCCGTTCGCAGGATACTGAAGGATGAACGGTATACAGGTAAGAGCATATACGGTCGTACCAAGATAGAAAGTATAGGCTCAAAGCGAAGTGTTCAACAACCTGAGAATCAGTGGGTAGTTGTTCCGGATATGCTGCCGGTAGTTATCTCCCAAAGTGTGTATGACAGCGTTCAACCAAAATTAAAAAAGCATGTTAAAGCCAAGAACGAAAAAACCAACAGGCTTTTCTGCGGAAATGTTCGGTGCGGCCATTGCGGTTATGCACTTGCGTATCATCCGGCAAAGTATCCGTATTACCAATGCCATACTCACAGTGTTACGAATGTTGATTGTTTCGGAAACAGAATTCTTGAAGACGAGTTAGAGCAAACGGTGTTGACTATGGCGAAGAAATATGCTGCGACAATTATTGACGCAGATGCCGAAATCGGCAGTCGCAAGCCGGACAGCAAAAAAACGATTCATAATTTCCGGTTGAGACAATCCCAATTGCAGCGAAAGAAATCAAATCTACTTGCAAAGAACAATGAACTGTTTGAGGCGCTGATTGACGGAAAAATCAGCGACAGCGACTATAGAGAGAAGTCAGCGACAAACACCGAACACATTAATTCTCTGCAAGCGGAAACTGACAGCATAGCTGCAGAAATCGAAAAGCTCTCTCCGACGCAAAATGACAATACGGAACATAAACTTCTTGCAAGACTTCTTGCGCTTGAGCATATGGATAAGCCGCTGGTGGATTCTCTTATAAAGTCGGTTAAGATTTCTTTGGGCGGCAAGATTCAAATAGAGTGGAAATTTTCGTGTTTCCATGATATAATGAACTTAAATGACGATAGTTCTACCGCAGAAGTATCAAACCGTGTGTGGCTCTATTATTGCTCAGATGACGGCTGGGAAGAATTGAACCGAATGAGAACCGGAGTTATGGATTGCGCAAGCAGGATGAGCTTGACGGTTATCGGAGAGTCTTTTGACAATGCCGGGCTCAGTATTACCGCAAAGGGCTTTAAAGAAATGCAAAGAGCGGTTCGGCAGGGAAGAGTGGACAAGGTTATCGTTCCGACATTGGATGGGGTGGCCAAGACAACGAATGCGTATAGGGCTTTTGAGAAGGCTATCTTAAAACGCAATGTCAAGTTCTATGATATGCATGGCAACCTGATAATCGGGTAGTAAAGAAAATGGACCGGCTCGAAAATTTTCGAGTCAGTCCGATACATATAAGTATACTCGAAGTCGTATCACATAGAGAATCAGCTGAGCAAAAATAGTTCTTGACTTTTTGGTACCGGCTGAACACACAGATATGTGGATACGGTGGGAAAAAACACGAAGGCAATAAAAGAGTACATAGAGAACCAGCTGAAAGCGGACAGAGAAAGTGATCAGATGAGTCTGTTTGATCCAAGAGACCCGTTTACGGGTAGCAAGTAATAATATGCATGACTGGCAGGTCAATAAATAGCGCACTTGTGCGCAGCCAGCAAAGAATAGGGCTATGCCCGAAAATGAAAAACCACCCGCTATGCGGGTGGATATTTATTGTATAAGGAAAAGCGGCGCAGTCCGTAAATGGCTGCACCGCTGCGATAGATATTTGTGCGCTTGGGCGGCTTTATTCAGTTTATATCGTCATCGGGCAGCAGCTCGCGCAGGCGGGCATTGGACACGCGGAATGTATTTTTCAATTCCTCAACGGCATATTTGCGTCTTGCGGATATATTATGCCGCAGTGTTTTCACATTTTCCTCCCATTTAGAAAGGTTTTCGGGATATTTCCAGCGCTGACAGTTGCGTTCCATTTCGGGGCGTACAAGCTCGGTCATGGAATCAAAGAGCGCAAGCAGATTTTCGGTGCGCAGCGTGGTGTTAAGCAGCTCACAGTAACGCAGCGTGAATTTTTCCCGCCACCCGGCGTTTTGATAAAAGGCGTTGAACAGCACCGTTTCCACGCGGAAGCCGCTGGGGGTGAAAATGCCGGCCTTGGTGAAAAAGCGTTTGAGTATAGCGCTTCTGTAACTGTTCAGCCCGCCGTCAAGGTCGTAGAGGATGGGGGACCACTTCACTACTCCGTCCATGGAGCGTATGCTTTTTTGGTTGTAGGCATCCGACAGAATAAAGAAGGAGATGCATATAAGATAGTCGGTGTAATAATCCTCATCTACCCATTGTATGTATTTTTGATAGTTTGCATCGTCGGACATATCGGCGGTGGCGGCAAAATCAATCAGCGCTTTTATATCGGAGTTGTCGCCGATGCCGTTATAAACATTTGTGTTGGCGCGCACGATCTGCACGGTATTACGGTCGCAGCCGGTGTGCGCGGCCAGATAATCTTCGTTTTGATTTTCCTTGAATTCATACAGGCCGTGATATTTTCCGTTAAGATATACCACTACCATCTTTGACTGCGCATTGTATACCTTCATGCCGTTTGTTGCCATGCTTACAAAGGCGTCGCGCAGCCGCGTGCTGTATGCGTCTTGCCCGCTGTTGCGCAGCGCGAGCGAGGAATAGGTGCAGAAGCCGGTGTTGTACTCAAAGAAGGGATAGCTTACCGAGCTTTGACCGTAGGCACCGCGCAGATGCAGATTAAAGGTTTTTTGCGGGTATTTGCGGGTGCCGTTGCCGCCGATGGTAAACCCGGCGGGAAATCCGGTCTGGCGCGCTCCGTCTGCGGCGTAGCATTCCACATAGCCCGCCCTTTCCCGCACATCCAAACGGCTGGCGCTGCTTGTTACATAGTTAAGGTCGCTTTTTGTCATGCTCAGGCATATTACGGGCAGCAGATGCTCGTCCTTCCCGGTGCGGAAGGTGGCCACGGTTTCGGCGCTGTCCGCATAGCCGCTTTTTACGGCAACGGCGCGCACCACCGTTGTGCTTTTTATCTCTATTGTTCCGTTAAGCACGGGGGAGGAGGAATCCGGCGTGGAGCCGTCCAGGGTATAGTGTATCTCGCTGCCGTCCGCGGAGGTTATACTGAGGGTCAGGCCGTCCTTGTAATAGCCGCCGTTTTCGGAGAATACCGGGCTTGCGGCATATCCCAAAAGAGTTTTTGAAGAATTCCGGCTTCCCGGTGTGGGGGGCATAAGATATATTGCGGCGGAATCCGTTCTTCCCGCGGTGTATTGCGGCAGAAGCTTCGGCGCGGCGAAAACATCGGTTATGTATTCGTCATCCGAGAGATATACATTTTCTCCGGCGGCGGCAATGCGAAGCGAGCTGTTTCGTATTACCTTGTATCCCTTTGCCGCAATGGTTCCTGAAAGGGCGCAGCGCGTAAGATCGTTTTTGCTGTCGGAAAGGTACAATCCGTCAAGGCTTATATCTGTGTCGGTGGGGTTGTAAAGCTCCACCCAGTCGCCCGTTTTGCTTTTTGCTTCCTGTACCGAGCACACCTCGTTTATGATTATATTGCGTTTGCTTGCGCCGCCGTCATATCCGGGGGAGGGCATTTCCAGCAGCTTGCCGGAGGCATCCTGCGATATGTTTTCCCCGGCCTGAGCATTTATGCTTATGCACTGTGTTGTCATGGTATCGGTGTCGGTGATATACAAACCGCCGCTGAGCTCCGTAAGCTTAAAGGTAACCTCCGTGCTGCCCGCTTTTGCCTTTTTCCCCGCAAAAAACACTATAATGCGCCCCTTTGCGGGCAGCACCGTGTCGGGTAAGGCGCACATAAGCGGATTTTCCGCATTGTTTGAAAGGTATATTCCGCCAAGGGAAACATCGCTGTCGCCGGGGTTATAAAGCTCTGCCCATGCCGTGCGTTTGCCGCTTGGGGAAGCAAGGGACATCGTGTTGTGTATAAGCAGCTCGCTTACGGTTATCCGTCCTTCGCCCTGACGGAAGCTTCCGGAAAACAGGGGAGCGGAATTTTCCGTGCCCGGGGTGGCGGGAGCATAATAAACCGTCCGGCCGTCTTGATACCCTACGGACATATTCGCGGGTACGCTGCCGTTCCAGAAAACCGTGCTTACGGCACGCCCGGAGCGTACAAGGCAGAGCATTTTTCTGTTGCATTTAACGGTAAGATCGTAATGTGAAAAGCCGTCTGCGCGAAAGGAAAGCGTAAGATATTCGCCCGCGGCGATGCTGCGGCCGTTTAGAGATGCAAAGGCCTTCCCTGCAAGATCCGTATACACGGTGTAGCCGTCCAGAGCAATTGTGCTGTCCGATGTGTTATGCAGCTCCACCCAACCCTGAGTACCGTTCCCGGAGGGACAAACCTCGCTTATAACTATCGGGGAGCCGTTATCGCACAGAGCCTGCTGCGCATTGTCCCAGCCGTTTGAGGGGTCGCGCTCAAGCCCGGTAAAATACCTCCAGCCCTTGGAGGTGCGCTTTATGGTAAGCCCTTCGGGAAGCTCCTGCAATACGACGCTGTCGGAGGCTTCCGCCCCTTCAAGGGAAACGGTGTCTCCCTGCGAGGCGGATATGGTAATGGTGCTTTCCTGTCCCGCGGGAAGCTCGCCTTCAAGGGTATAGTCCTCCCCGGAGCACACAATGTGCAGGGTACCGCCCTCTATGGTGTTTTTTGTGCCGTTATATATGTACACCTCCACACCGTTTTCCGTGCGTACGATGCGGCTCATATGAACAGAGGCCTCTTGGGCAGGCAGAATGTCTGTAATATCGCATCCGGATAACGCCGGCGTTAGAGCCAAAGCCGTGAATACGGCAAGTGCTTGTATAAATATTTTTTTAATGGTTTTAATCAGAAAAATCCCCCCTTAAATGGCGGCTTCGCTGGATAATGTCAGTCTGTAAAAAGCGTGGGTTTGCCGTCCGTGCAAACGGTTATAATATCTATTATGGAAGGCACGCCGCACAAAGCGGCGTTTATGAATGGCCAGATAAGGCCGACAAACATCCCCTGTTTTGTGCCGGAGCAGAAGCGGTATACCGCGCCGTAAAGCCCGCCGGAAAAAATACAAAGTACGATTTTCATCCAAAGTGCAAGGGAGTTCAGATTCTCTCTGATTTCATACATGGTTGTTGCCTCCTTATTGCGGTTTGCCGTATACGCGGCGGTTTTGCGCTGCTGCGTATATTGCTTCACATATCAAAACAGCATGTGATGATATTTTTATGTATTACCATCTTTATTATACTATAATTCGACCTTGCACACAAGAAAAATAATTAAGCCGCAATTACGGCTCAATTATAAAACGTAAATGTGTTGTATTTGCGTATAAATTGTATATGTTAAAGCCTATACTGCCTTTAGGGAGCGGGACGAAGGAACAAAAAATACGGTAAGGAATTAAAGCAGAGGGATTATCAGGCGTTTTCGGTTTACGCTTAAATGTATGCCCCCGACGGAAAACGGCATCGCTGCGGTTGCAATAAAAAATCCGCCCTGCCGTTGGGCAGGGCGGAATTCACTTAAATAAATATTCCTTTGTTGTTTTGCCTGTCTGCCTGACGGGGAGCAGGCTCAGTCCGTTTATTTAATGTGTCTGCGCTTTCTTGCAATAATAAGTCCGCCCATAGAGGCAACAGCCGCTGCCGCATAGGCAATAACGGAGAAATCCGCGGTGTCCGGAATACTCGTGAAGATCGCATATATGGTCATGCGGGAATCAAGCTGCTCGGGGCTTTCGATCTTGTTGCCGCTTCCGTCGCGTTCGGAGTTCCATTCCTTAAAGACTTTTCCTTCGGGAGCATCGGGAGTCTGGGGCATTACAAATTCGCCGTGCACGGTTTTAATAACCAACTGTTCATCGCCGACAACCGCATAGTATTCAAGCTCTGCTTCGGTGTATGCATGGACGATTATGTCCTCGGGCCCCAGCTGAGTTTCGGAGGTGATTTTCTCTCCTTCACCGCCGACTTGGGTAAACCAGCCCACAAGATAGGTGTCCTCCGCAGGGGTAAAATCGGGCAGCTCGACATGTCCGTTTTCGTCAATGCTCTTAACGCCCACTTCGTTGTTGCCGTCCATAAAGGTAACAGTCCAAGAGGTGTCCTTCTGATTATATTCGGGCAGCTGTGACGCGGTATAGATGTTGTCTATTTCAAGGGCAGAGGCGCTGCCGCTGAGCCTTTCGACAAAGAAGCCGAGAGTCCAGAAATATATATAGCCTTGGGCATCGCCGGTGTTCCAGTCGCCCTGTGCGTTTTCTGCATTGCTTGTGGAAAGACGGGACAGAGGAATAATGCAATAGCCGTCAAAATTCTTCGGCAGTATGAGCTCGCTGCGGCCCCATGCGGAATATCTCATTTTCGCAGCGGAGGCAAGGCCGTTTTTGTCAATAAGCATTATATCGTCCTCGCCGCTCATGGTAAGGAAGTTACCCTTGGCTGTGCCTTCGTTCCATCTGTGGCCTTCAAAGCTGAGGCCTGCCGATTCATCGGTGCGCAGGCGCAGCACTATGGCCTTGGTATCCTGCGTAAAGGCGTTGTAACGGTTATTAACAAAACCGTTCCAGCTGCCGCCATTGTTATTGGGGCTAAGTGATGCAGAGTTTATACCGTCATTTGCAGTGGTGACAATCAGCCTTTTAACATTGTCCAGCCCGTCGGTTTTAACGGCGGTGACGGAACCGGTGCCGTATGCACCGCAGCTGGAATCGATAGCCGCTTGGAAATCCTCAAGCAGGGTAAGCTCAATTTCGGTGCCGCCCTTGGCAGCGGCCTTGTCGCCGGTCATGCCGTTCTTTGAATAAACAAAGCTGTACAGGTTGTCCGACCATGTCCAGTTGCCTCCGCTGAGGCCGACAAGTCCGGCATAATAGGTGTGCCCTTCGGTCAGCTTTTCCGCGGGGACGGTCTGCTCGTTGCCGCTGCCGTTCTGGTTGCACCATGCGACATTCTGCCCGTTGCCGTTAAAAATCTGCCAAAAGCCGTTGTCATCGGAGGGCAGCTGCGGGTCGCCGTCAAAAACCGCGATCCTGTAACCGTTTGCGCCGTTTGCGCCGGTAAAGCTGCCGCTGATGCCGATTTTCACCGAGCCGTCCGCTTCAAGCGTTGCGCCGGTAAACCATTCCGAGCCGTCGACATTGTCATATGCAAAGGCCGTAACGGATACCGACATAATGGCGGCTATGACAAGCATGGCAGCCATCAGCAGGGAAATTCTTTTTTTCATTGTCAATCCTCCTCATTTATTTGTAGTATTAATTACTATTTAAATTATACATCTTTATGAACAGGATTGCAATACTTCAAATGCAATTATTTCTGCAAAAAAAGAAAAAAATAATATATTTTATGCGTTTTATGCGTGTGATAACACGTTTTGCGTGTAAAGCAATATTGCAAAAGCAAAAGAAACATGCTCGGAACGGTTATGGTTGCGTGCATAAATGAGCAGATATAAATGTGATTTCCCCGACGGCTTTTTCGCTTTTCAGGATAGATGCTGCACAATAACAGATGCTATACAATAATCAGTCCGCGGGTAAAATCCTGCCCGCCGTCGGCAAGCTCAAGCGCTGCACGCAGATCGGTGGCAAGACATTCCGCACGGAAAGCCTCGGCGGCTTCCCTTGGGCTGCGGCGCAGGAATTCTGCGCTTTTTACGCAAACCGGCACGGCGGATTTTTTGCAAAGCAGACTCAGCAGCGGAAGAGCCTCTTTCCGCAGCGCCAGCACACGCAGATAGTCTGTCCGTTCGGCGGCGCGGGCAGACATTTCCTTTGTTATTCCCAAAAAAGCGCAGCACAATGCTCTTGAAAGCCTTGAATATGTGTATCGCTTGCTTTTGCAGGCCAGTATCAGCTCATCAAGGCAGGCGCAGCTGCGCGCCGCTTGCGCAATGCGGTATTCCAGCCCCTCGCTTATCTGCGATATCCCGGCCAGCTCCTGGGTGCTCATTGTGCGCAGGCGGCACAGAAGGGGGATTATCATGCTTTCCGGGTCTAAAAACCTTCCGCCGCTTACAAGACATTCGGCAGGGCTTTGGTTATCCGCAAGCAGCTGCCGCAGCCCCGTGCCGCTTTTGTGTTCGCGCCCTTCCAGCTGCCCGTGTCCGGCGCCGCGGCGGGGAATTCCTATAAATTCCGGGTGAAAGCCGACGGCATCGGAAGCGCGCATGTATTCGGCTCCCAGCATTGCGTTGGGAGTCTGCGCACTGCTTTGTGATGCCGCGCGGCTGTACGGCAGACCCGCCTGCAAGCGGGCGCGCAAAAGAGAATCTTCAGTGCGGGCAAACAGGGTCTGCGCCGCGCCTTGGGCATTTTTGCTTCCTTCCGGGGCGGGCAGCGGGGCCTCCGTACCGAAGGACAGATGGGTGATCAGCCCGCAGGCGGCAAGCCTTCTTACCGCGCTCAGGGCAAAATACTCCGCGCTTTGCAGGGAAGCGGCGGCGGGCAGCTCCAGCACTATATCGGCGCCGTTTTCCGCAGCCGCGCGTGCGCGCGCGAATTTGTCAAAGCAGGCGGGGCGTCCGCGCTGAACAAAACTTGCGCTCATAATGCATATTACCGCATCGGCGCCGCAGCGCATACGCGTTTGTTCAATATGATATTTGTGTCCCGTGTGAAACGGGTCATATTCTGCGATAATTCCTGCAATAATCAAAAAATCACCTTTTCTTTTCCGAAAGAATGAGTTATAATACCAAAAGATTCGGCATCCGTGCGCATTTACGGGAATCCCGCGCAGGCGGACGCGCCGGATTGTGCATAAGCACAGGACTATTCTACAATACTTTTTCATATATTGAAAGGAGTTTTTAACTATGTCTTTGTTGGAGCAGATAAAAAACAAGGCGCGTACCGACAAAAAGACCATTGTACTGGCCGAGGGTCACGATCCCAGAACCGTAAAGGCGGCGGCGATTGTCCGCGATGAAAAAATTGCCGATATCGTAATTCTGGGCAATGAGGAGCAGATAAGATCCTTCGGTGAGGATCTTACCGGAGTAAAAATTATAGATCCCGCCAAAAGCGAGTGGCTTGAGGATTTTGCCGACACCTATTATGAGATGCGCAAGGCAAAGGGCATGACCCCGGAAAAGGCCATGGAGCTTATGAAGACCGATGTGCTGGTGTTCGGCGCAATGATGGTTAAAAAGGGTAAGGTGGACGGAATGGTGGCAGGCGCCGTTAATTCCACCAGCAATGTTATCCGCGCCGCCGTAACCATAATCAAGATGGCTCCCGGCATCAAATACGCCTCCTCCTGCTTCATTATGGAAAGCCCGTATCCGGAATTCGGCGACAACGGTAAAATGGTTTACGGCGACTGCGGCTTTGTTATCGATCCCGATGCGGATCAGCTCTCCGACATAGCCATTGCTACGGCCAAAACCGCCCACGATGTTGTGGATATCGACCCGAAGGTGGCCATGCTTTCCTTCTCTACAAAGGGCAGCGCAAGTCATCCCTGCGTGGATAAGGTCATTCAGGCTACCGAGCTTGTACGCCAAAAGGCGCCCAACCTGCCTGTGGACGGCGAGCTTCAGGTGGATGCCGCTCTGGTGCCCTCCGTGGGCGAATTCAAAAGCCCCGGCAGCCCCGTTGCGGGACATGCCAATGTGCTGATATTCCCCAACCTTGATGCCGGCAACATCGGCTACAAGCTTACACAGCGTCTTGGAAAGGCATGGGCTCTGGGCCCGATTCTTCAGGGTCTTGCAAAGCCGGTAAACGACCTTTCCCGCGGCTGCACTGCCGAGGATATCGCGGGCGTAGTTGCGGTTACCTGCGTTCAGGCTCAGAATGTAGGCAAGTAATACGCCTTGTTATACAAGCAGACAGCAAAGCAGCATCAACACGCCGCGCGGCGTAATAATTAAATATGCCCGCGCGGCAAAGCTTTCCGCGCGGCAAAAACGGGGGTTTTACAGATGAAGATTCTGGTTATCAACGCAGGCTCCTCCTCCCTTAAATATCAGCTTATCGATATGGCGGATGAGTCGGTAATATGCAAGGGGCTTGTGGAGCGCATAGGCATCGAGGGCTCCAATATCGCCCATAAAATAGGCGGAGAGAAAATCGAGATAAAAAAGCCGCTTAAAAACCATGTGGAGGCCATTCAGCTGGTGCTGGAGGTGCTTCAGGACAAAAAATACGGCGCTGTTTCCAGCATGAGCGAAATAGGCGCAGTGGGACACCGCGTGGTGCACGGCGGCGAGAGCTTTTCCCGCGCGGTGCTTATCGATGACGGCGTTATGGACGCCATACGCGACAACATCGACCTTGCGCCGCTGCACAATCCGGCAAATATCATGGGCATAGAGGCCTGCCGTGCGGTTATGCCCGGCACTCCCATGGTTGCGGTTTTTGATACCGCCTTCCATCAGACCATGCCCAAAAGCTCTTATATCTATGCTCTTCCTTACGAGGTGTACGAAAAATATAAGGTGCGCCGCTACGGCTTCCACGGAACCAGCCATAAGTTTGTTGCACAGCAGGCCGCCAAGATGCTGGGCAAGCCTCTTGAGGATATAAAGCTTATAACCTGCCATCTGGGCAACGGCTCCTCCGTAAGCGCCGTTAAGGACGGTAAGGTGCTGGATACCTCCATGGGTCTTACTCCCCTTGAGGGCGTGCCCATGGGCACCCGCAGCGGTGATCTTGATCCTGCCATCCTCGGCTTCCTTATGAACAAGCTCAACATGAATATCGATGAAATGACCGCATATCTCAACAAAAAAAGCGGTATTCTCGGTATTTCCGGCATAAGCTCGGATTTCCGCGATCTTATCGCCGCCGCCAAGGAGGGCAATGAGCGCGCACAGCTGGGGCTTGATGTGTTCTGCTATCGCGTGCGCAAGTATATCGGCGCGTATGCAGCCGCCATGGGCGGTGTGGATGCGGTGGTGTTCACCGCCGGTGTGGGCGAGAACAACAGCGGCCTTCGCAAGAAAATCATGGAGGGCATGGAGTATCTGGGCTTCGAAATAGACGATTCTCAGAACGAAAACGGTTCCGGCGCTTTTGCCATGACCAAGCCTTCCTCCCGCGTATGCGGCCTTGTTATTCCCACAAACGAAGAGCTGATGATAGCCCGCGATACCGCCGAGCTGTGCTCTTAAGCCGTATATAAGCATTTACAGCAAAACCGCCGCTCAAAACGGCGGTTTTTTATATGCGGCGCCTTTGCCGCAGCGACGGATATTGCCGTATCAACGGTCGCGGCGCAAACGGGTTATAACCGGCAATTACAGCCGTTATAATGTGCAAATATTTGCAATTCGCAAGCAATTGCGACATAATTAAAGTATATAATAATGCATAAAGGGAGCGTGATATCATGAAAGAAAAAATAACTCAGACGGCCGGACGCGAACAGCTCGGTGAATTTGCACCGTTGTTTGCCCGGCTTAACGATGATGTGCTTTTCGGGCAGGTTTGGAATGAGGGAGCAACCGATATTAAAACAAAGTGCATAATTACCGTTGTCGCGCTTATGACATAGGGCATAACCGATTCCTCCCTTGTGTATCATCTGCAAAACGCAAAGGCGCACGGTGTTTCCAAAGAAGAAATAGCCGAGATTATCACTCATGTCGGCATGTATGTCGGCTGGCCCAAGGCGTGGGCGGTGTTCCGTCTTGCAAAGGATGTATGGAACGAAGAAGCTGCCGCAGCGGACGCAAAGGGAAAATATCAAAGCAGCATATTTTTCCCCATCGGTGCACCGAACGATGCCTTCAGGAACTATTTCATCGGGCAAAGCTATCTTGCCCCGGTGTCAACGGCTCAGATCCCCGTTTATAATGTCACCTTTGAACCCGGCTGCCGTAATAATTGGCACATCCACCGGGCAAAAAACGGCGGGGGACAGATGCTTATCTGCGTGGGCGGCAGAGGCTTTTATCAGCAATGGGGCGAGGCTCCCGTTGAAATGCTTCCCGGAACGGTAATAAACATTCCTGCGGGTGTAAAGCATTGGCACGGCGCCGCTGAAAAGGAATGGTTTTCGCACCTTGCCGTGGAAATTCCCGGCGAGGAAACAAAAACCGAGTGGCTGGAGCCCGTGGATGATGAAAGCTACTCAATGGCCGTAAGAGAAAACGGGGCAGAATGAGCGAGAAAGCATAACAATGTGCCTGAATCGATTGATTGCTGCTGTGTGTCGGAGAATGAGCGGCGGCAGAAAAAATGATGAAAGAGAGTACATAATTCATGCCCCGCCGGAAACGGTGAGGCAGCATTTTTTTCTGACGGAGCAAACTGTGAGAACAGCAAAATAAGATGCCCTTATTTTGCACCGTATTTTAATGGAAACGGAATGGAAATAAGGGAAGGCCTTTATTGGTATCGGTTTTCACGGTACAAAACCGCAGCCCCACACCTCATTCAAAAGGTGCGGGGCTGCGATGTTTATTTATAACGGCATTTTAATCATCCTCATCTTCATCATCCCATGACGAAATAATGTGAAGCTCTCCGCTGTCCATGTCCATAGCCGTGTTGTCGCCCATGTGTATAAGAACAGATTTTTCGAGTCAAGTTGCCAAAACCGAACTTGGCGGAATTTGACGGAAGATAACGGCAGATGCGAGACCCCCGAAAATGCCCTGTTTACAAGGCTTTCCGCACCCGTTCGCATCGAAAACACAGTAAAAATCCGAGTCCGAGAGTCTCCTCCGATTTCGCCGGGTTCTAACGGATTTCCGGAAAAACCTATTAGAATTTTTGATAGAACCGAGCGTTTTTTCAGCCCAAAATCACGCTTTTGGCAGTGCGTAAAAAGCACCGGTTATGCCGAACCACACTAAAAGTCGTGTAGGCAAATGCCGGGTCGGAAGCAAAATTGCTGTTACTGTATGCTCGGTTTTTGCAATCGCCTTAAATTATTATAGGCTTATGCGACAGGAAGATTTTGGAGTTTCTCCATTTTTCAAAGAGGAATATCGCAGAATGCTCCAAGTGCTCTTAAGCAATACGGTGTTCATCTGAACAAGTCCGACAATGGGTTTTGCATCTTTACAGACAATACTATCTAAAACGGACGAAGGAATCAGAATTTCCGGTACCAGTCTTTTCATTGCATGGTGCCACAAATAATACCGAGTTCCAAGGAATTCGCATGCAGCTATATGCAGTATTTGTGGATAATATCCCAAATTTCTTCCGATGCTGTATTCAGACAATTCCTTGGTTGTGGCGGCTATCCAGATGGCGGCTTGTTCCTCTTCGCTGCGAGCGTCCATCAACATTTCAGCAGTTTGAGTTGTTCCCTTATTGGTGGGTTTTGTTAAATACAGAAACTGTGCGGGATTCTTTTCAATCAAGTGTTTTCTTTCCTGGGCTTCTGTAACTTCAAGCCAATCGTACCCGTAGATGTAATAACCATCTTGCTTGTATTCTACAAATACCGTTTCAGCGGATACAGGTTCTGTAAGCACCTTTGGAAAATGATAACCGCACATTCTCCAAAGTTCATAAACATCTTCCCATTTCATCTGTTCAAACATTAGTTTCCTCCATGTTCATTTTGTATTTCACTGGCTTCAATTGCGCTGAGTGCAAAATCAACCCATATAAAACTGCTGGTCACTCCAATGCTCAAAATGAAACGGGAGATCTTCAGTCAGATACACATTAGAATATAGGAAAGTGATGATATCCATATCATCAAACATATCAAAGACCCAATCCTTTGAATTATTGAGATGCTCGTTATCAATGAGTTCATCCGCACCTGCGCCGATTTCGATAAACGCCTGTGCTTCTTCATTGCATAAATAAATAATCAGCTCTTCCAAAATGCTATGAGCAATTATCGGCATACCATGCTTTGCCTGCCGTCTTAATTTGAGAAGAACGCATTTCATATTATAGAGAAATTCGTAGTCATACCTCATCAAGAACTGCGGAGGGAGTTCCCCGGAAATGAATGATGTGTTCAGTTGACCAATATGTGAACCGGACGGCATGGATGCGAGATCTGATTGATCCTGATTAATATAATCGAGCAGGATATCGCTGCCTATTGCAAAAGCCATGGCAGCTCCGGGCCCGTAGTTATCTGCAAGAAACTGAGACCAAGCTTCATGATCCCGGTATTCTTCAATCAGAGATTTCTTCTCAGCATCACTTTTCCCATCAGGGAAATCACGCCAGTTTAGTGCTTTGCAAATTCCCTTGCATTTGTCCCGACGAATGGATTCGCCCGCTTCGTAGCGACTCCAAGTTTTTGTACCTACCCCTGCTCTCGAGGCAGCTTCTTCTATCGTTAAATTCAGTTCGTTACGCCTATGCTTAATCTTTCTCCCGAGTTCTTGATCGCCTTGAATACTTCTTTGAGCCATTTTTGCTACTCCTTATTTTACTGACGCGTCATTTCAATATCATTATGTCACAAAGTAAATGCGTTGTCAATATAAACTTTTTGATATGCATTATATCAATGTCTTCCGACATCCGCTTGAGAGCTGGCGACAAAGTTGGAATCACTGTGATTTTCATCAATCATGAGCTTAGGCGCAGCTGCGCCGGTCTTCTGCCGGCCAACGGCGTGCCGTTAAAGCGAATCCAGGAATGGCTCGGCCACTTGGATTTCAGTACAACGGCAAATATCTATGCCCATCTGGATAAATCCAAAAAACAGGAAAGCGCCGATGTAATCAGCAGTATCTTCAATAAAGCAAAAGAATAATGCGCCCACGGCGGGCGCATTTTTGCTGACGGAAAGGATGATTTTATATATGACTGAAAAGCAGTTTATGAGCGGGAGCGAGCTTCGACAGTACCTGCACATCTCCACGCGGAAAATGAAATATCTGATGGACAACAACTATATCCCGCACGAAAACACGGGACACACGACCCATAAATATCGGGTGCGGACAGAGGATGCGGTGCGGTTCAAATCCCGTATGGATACCGAACCGGGATTTTTATCGGAATTGAGCGGCATGTTCTCCAACCGCACCGAATGGCATCCGCTTCCGATGTTTGAAACCACCCCGGAAAACTGCGAAGCCTTTCGGCGGTGGCTGGATTTGCAGTGGGCAGAGCTGCCGGAGGCTCTGCCCACACAGACGGCGGCGGAATTGGTCGGCCACAGCCCTCAGCGTATTCACGAATGGATACGCAAAGAAGTTCTGGTCGGCATCAAGCTCGGCACTATACAGTACTGCGCCAAAGCGGAATTTATCGGCTTTATGGCTTCACCGCAAAGGCTGGCGCACCCGCGCACGGAAAAATATAAAGAACTGATTCGGGAATTCAAATACATACAGCGCCGTGAGCGAGAAAACGAACAGCGGCGGCAGAAAAGAAAAATGATGAAAGAGAGTACATAATCTATGCCTCACCGGAAACGGTGGGGCAGCATTTTTTTGTTTCTGACAGAGCAAACCGAACGAACAGCAGAATATAATTCCCTTATTTCCGTATAATAATAAGGGAAAATTCGCACAACCCATTGACTGTTCCCTTATTTTGCGCTATTATTTAAGGGAAACAGAACGGAGGTAAGGGAATGAGAACCTTTAACTATTCCGCAATCAAAGAGCAGAAGTGGGATTCGGATATCTTAGGATTGATTGCAGCCATCTACAAGGAAGCCGGCAAGCAGGAACTGTATTTGAAACAGCGCCCGCAGGAACTTGAAAAGCTCGTTGAAATTGCCAAGATACAAAGCACCGAGGCATCAAACGCCATTGAGGGCATCGTTACCACAAACACACGGGTACGGCAGCTTGTTGAGGAAAAGACTGCCCCGAAAAACCGTGATGAGCAGGAAATCGCCGGATACCGTGATGTGCTGAACATTATCCACAATGATTTTGATGCGATTCCCGTTACGCAAAACTATATTTTGCAGTTTCATAAAATCCTGTACAGTCACATGAACAATCCCGTTGCAGGCCGCACCAAAACCGTGCAGAACTATATCAGCGCAACCTATCCGGACGGGCATACGGAAATTTTGTTTACGCCGCTTTCTCCCTTTGAAACGCCGGAGACGCTTGATAAAATCTGCGAAGAATACAACCGTGTCATCGGAAATATGGAGCTGGAACCGCTGATTGCGATTCCGATTTTTATCCATGATTTTCTGTGTATTCATCCGTTCAATGACGGCAACGGCAGAATGAGCCGCCTGCTTACCACGCTGCTTTTATATCAAAACGGTTTTTTCGTGGGCAAGTATATTTCGCTTGAAGCCAAAATCGCCAAAAATAAAGATTTGTACTATGATGCGCTGGCGCAGTCCCAAAACGGCTGGCATGAGGGGACGGAAAATGCTCTGCCCTTTATCAAGTATCTGCTCGGAACAATTTTGGCGGCGTATAAGGATCTGGATGAGCGTGTAGCGCTCGTGGAAACCAAACTGCCCGCACTTGAAATGGTGCGCAGAGCCAGCGAAAATAAAGTTGGACGGTTCAACAAACAGGATATCCGTGAACTCTGCCCGACCCTCAGTGACAGCTCCATCGAGGGCGCTTTGCGCAAGCTGGTATCAGACGGCAAACTGAAAAAAGAGGGCAAAGGAAAAAGCACCTGCTACTTCCGATTAAAATAATTTTTACGGCACAAAATCGCAGCCCCGCACCTTTTGAATGAGGTGCGGGGCTGCGGTGTTCATTTGTAACGATTTTTTAATCGTCATCGTCTTCATCATCCCACGACGAGATGACGTGAATATCTCCGCTGTCCATATCCATGGCCATATTGTCGCCCATGCGCATCAGCATATTACCGTCGGAGTCAATTGCCATATTATCGGAAACGGTATACGCAAAATCGCCGTCGTCATAATCGAAGAAATGCTTACTCATAGATTTGCCTCCTTAATCTTCAATAATCTCGTATTCCACACGGGAGCCTTTGACTCTGCGAGCGTGGTAGTGTGTTCCGTTCGCTTTCCAGTGCGGGAAGTGATCTGCTTTTTCCTCGTTGGTATCACGATGGCAAATGATAATATGACGGCTTTGTGTTTGTGGACGAGATGGGCGAACGAATGCGGGCCAATTATTTGACCTCGGCATTTCCAAAGTTTCTGGAAAGCCACGGTCTGCGCCGGATGCGCTTTCACGATCTTCGCCACAGCTGTGCCAGTTTTCTGTTGGCTAACGGCATCCCCCTCAAGCACATTCAGGAGTGGCTGGGACACAGTGACTTTACCACCACAGCGAATATCTACGCCCACTTGGATTACAAGTCCAAGATCACCTCGGCACAGGCGATGGAGACAGGGCTTGCTCTTCCTGAGGGCGGCGACTTTGGAAGCCGGTGGGGCTCGATTGATGTCGGGGAGAATGGGTGATTTTCTCTCCAAAAGGCGGAAATAGCGCGGAATTGCCCGTTTCGGAAAAAAGAAAAGAGCCTGTAATCGGCTTGATTACAGGCTCTTGGTGGCGGAGCGAGTGGGATTCGAACCCACGGTACCGTGAGGTACAACTGATTTCGAGTCAGTCCCGTTATGACCACTTCGATATCGCTCCGTGTCTATTTCCGCCCGCCATCCTCGTCGTTCCCAAAGCAGTCAAAAATCCTTTGGAGAGAAAAGCAGGAGAGAAAGCTAAAAAATATTCGATTTGAATTTTTGAAAATCCAGAATTAGCAAGGGTTTTCGAGGGGACGAAACGGACAGGTGATGGAAAGATTTCGAGTCGTTCTCGTTATGACCGCTTCGATAGCCCTCCGTATATCTCAACTGTTTTCTGTGCGCTGAGAAAATGCAAGAAAAACAGGCAAGAACAATATGAAATTTTGAAATTCGATCCGGCGAAAACCCTTATAAATCAAGGAATTTCAGCGGAGAAAACTGCCAGAGCCAACGCGCATTTCGAGTCAAGTGGTAAAAACCGAACTTGGCGGAATTTGACGGAAGATAACGGAAGAAGTGAGAACCCCGAAAATGCCGTGTTTTCAAGGCCTTCCGCACCTCTTTGCATCGAAAACGCAGTGAAAATCCGAGTCCGAGAGTTTCCTCCGATTTTGCCGGGTTCTAACGGATTTTCGGAAAAGCCTATTAGAATTTTTGATAGAACCGAGCGTTTTTTCGCTCCAAAATTACGCTTTTGGCAGTGCGTGAAAAGCACCGGTTATGCCGGACTGCACCAAAAGTCGTGTAGGTAAACGCCGGGTCGGAATCAAAATTGCCGTTATCGGCAAAAATACAAGTGAAAACGGATTTTGACTAATTGATTTTTTGCCGATAATGTGATATACTGATAATAGTAACTTCGGAGGGCAGGAAGATGAAATATTTATCCGTAAAAGAGATAGCGACGCTTTGGAACTCCTCCGAGCGCAGCGTCCGTAACTACTGCGCGGCAGGTCGCGTCCCCGGCGCTTTTCTGACGGGCAAGACCTGGAACATTCCCGAAAATGCCGAGAAACCCGAACGGAGCAATAAAAGCAGGCCCGCACCGCAGACTTTGGCGGATATTCTTAAAGAGGAAAAGCGCAGTCAGACCCACGGCGGAATTTATCATAAGGTGCAGGTGGAACTTACCTACAACTCCAATCACATGGAGGGCAGCCGCCTGACCCACGAGCAAACGCGCTTTATTTTTGAAACAAACACCGTCAGCATTACCGAGGAAGGCGTACGGGTGGACGATATCATCGAAACCGCCAATCACTTCCGCTGTATTGACGAGGTCATCGAAAGCGCGAAATCGCAGCTCAGCGAGAAATTTATCAAGCACCTGCATTTTATCCTGAAAACCGGAACAAGCGACGCAAGGAAAGATTGGTTTGCCGTCGGCGATTTCAAAAAGCTGCCGAATGAGGTCGCCGGGCGGGAAACGACCTTGCCCGAGAAAGTATCGGCGGAAATGAAAAGACTGCTCGATGAGTATAACGGCAAGGAAACGGTGACACTTGAAGATATCCTTGCGTTCCATGTGCGATTTGAGCGCATCCACCCCTTCCAGGACGGCAACGGGCGTGTCGGACGGCTGATCATGTTCAAGGAATGCCTGAAACACAATATCGTGCCATTTATTATTGAGGACAGCATAAAAATGTTCTATTACCGCGGACTGCAGGAGTGGGACCGGGAAAAAGGCTACCTGACCGACACCTGCCTTTCGGCACAGGATACATTCAAGAAATACCTGGATTATTTCAGAATACCGTATGATAACTGAAACTCTCACGCACGGCTTGGAATAGACTGTGCGTGAGGTTTCTGTAATATAACATGGCTGTTGATTGAACATTTTATTCCGCGTTTAATGCCCGGCGTGCTTTGTGCGGTATTCGCCGGGCGTGATCCCCGCGTATTTACGGAAGGTTCTTGAAAAATGGCTTTGCGAGGAAAAGCCGAGATAGGCGGAGATTGCCGAAAGGGGTTTATCCGTATAACGGAGAAGGCGTTTTGCCTCCTCCGTTTTTTCTTTCAGAATATAATCCGAAAGGGTTGTGCCGGCTTCTTTATGAAAGCGTGCTGACAGGTGCGTACGGCTGATATAGAGCGAAGCGGCGATCTGCTCTGTTGTGATCGGCTCGGAGAGGTGATGACGAATATAGTTGGAAACGGCGGTGACCAGTTGTGTCGGGGCGCTTCCGATGTGCAGCGATTCCACTCGTGCGGTATAATCCGAAATCATATGGAATTGCAGGTTTGTGATTTCCTCCGCCGTGTTCGTAAGCTCGCAGCGCTGGATGTATCGGTCGGAGAGCATAAGGGCATCATCCGTATCCATTCCTCCTCTTATGGCGGCACGGGACGCAAGCGTGACAGACACGATAAACAGATTTTTCATATGCCTGAGCTGATCAAACGCAAGAATACCGCCGCGAACGGCCGGCGCGGTTTTTATCCATTCCGCAAGTGCAGCTGTGTCGCCCTTGCGTACTATGTTCATCACTGTTTGTTCAAGCGACAGCGTGTTATGCAGGGCTGCCGGCTGCTCGGAGGCGGTAAGCGGATTTTTGTATGACATCTGCAATGAAAATCCCGATTGCATTTCGTCATAAATAGTTAGGTCGGCAAGGGCGACTTTTTCGCCGTTGAGAATATAATTGACGGCACAAAGGGTCTGCATCACGCTTTCAAGCGGCATAGGGACAATGCTTTTCATTCCCGCGATAAAGTCATCGGTATCGTCCGGCGGGACATCGGCGAGAAATGCAAGAGAACGCAATTCCGCATCGCTGATATTGACTTGCCGTGTCGGCCCCATCACAATTCTTGTTTTTCCGCGCTTGACAACACCGTAATACTGAAACTGCGAAGTCATATAGTAACCGATATTTTTTTCAATTGCGAAAATTTCTTTTCGGTAGATTTCCGTAGGGTCGCGCGGGAGTCTGCCGACAAAGGAATAAAAAACAATTGCGTCTTCCTCAAAAATCCGGATGGGAATTCCGGAAAGCCCCGCTATCACCGAACAAAGATATTCAAGATCCATATTTTGCAAAGAAATCACCTCAATTCAATACAATTATATCACTTTTAATACAATTATGCAATACCGTGGCGCGATTTTCCGATATAATGATAACATAAGAATATAACAGGGAGGCGTTTGCCTATGAAAAATAAGGCTTCCGGACTGACGGACAGAGAAAGAGCTGCCCTTTTGCAGGGAACGGATTTTATGTACACCTGCGGAATGCCGCGGCTGGGGTTGGAGTGTCTTGCCATGGCGGACGGCCCTCACGGACTGCGCAAGCAGATCGGCGGCGGGGACAACGGGGTCTCAAAAAGTGAGCCGGCAACCGCATTTCCGACGGCGGCGTGCGTGGCATCCTCATGGAATCCCGAAAACGCCGAAAAAATCGGGCGTGCCATCGGTGAGGAATGCCGGTATTACGGGGTGCATATGCTTCTCGGCCCCGGTGTCAACATCAAGCGCAACCCGCTTTGCGGCAGAAATTTTGAATATTACAGCGAAGACCCGCTTCTTGCGGGAAAGTTCGGTGCGGCGTTCGTGCGCGGGGTGCAGTCCATGGGTGTGAGCGCCTGCCTTAAGCACTTTGCGCTCAACAACCAGGAAAACTTCCGTTTTGCCGGCAACTCCGTTGCAGACGAAAGAGCAATGCGGGAGATTTATCTGAAACCGTTTGAAACGACCGTAAAGAAAGGCAAGCCGGGTGCGATCATGTCATCCTACAACCGCATAAACGGCACATTTGCCTCTGAAAACAAATGGCTTCTGACCGATGTTCTTCGCACGGAATGGGGCTTTGACGGTATCGTGATGAGCGACTGGGGCGGCACGCATGACCGCATTGCCGGAATCCGTGCGGGAGAGGATCTCGAAATGCCGGGCGATACGGCTGTCAGCCTGAAGAAAGTCTATGACGCGCTTTCGGACGGCAGTCTTTCCGAGGACGAAGCCAATGCCTGCGTTTCGCGCATCCTTGCGGCAACGGAAAAATATGCGTCGGTGCCGAAAACGGAATCGTTTGACCGTGACCGTCACTCGGAGCTTGCCGCTGAGGTTGCGACGGATAGTGCGGTGCTGATGAAGAACGACGGTACGCTTCCGCTTGACAGAACAAAGCCGGTTTGCGTTATCGGTGAACTGTTTGAAAAAATGCGCTATCAGGGCTCGGGCAGTTCGATGATCTCGCCGACAAAGGTTGTTACGCACAAAGATGCCTTCGATGCGCGCGGGATAAAATACGGGTATACGCGCGGTTACAGCGCGAGTGTCGACTCTGCGGAAGGCGAACCGATTGCGGAAGCGGTTGCGCTTGCGGAAAAATATGATACCGTTCTTCTCTATCTCGGACTTACAGACCTTGCCGAAAGCGAGGGCGGCGATCGGGAGCATATGCGCCTTCCGGACGATCAGTTGGCGCTTGCCGACGCTTTGATGAAAACGGGCAAAAAGATCGCTGTTGTTCTTTCGGGCGGATCGCCTGTGGAGCTTCCGTTTGCAGACGGCGTCAACGCGATTCTGAACCTTTATCTGCCGGGGCAATGCGGCGGAGAAGCCGGAGCGAGACTGCTTTTCGGTGAAGTCAACCCGTCGGGTAAGCTTGCGGAGACTTGGTACAAACACTATGCCGATGTTCCTTACGGCGAAGAATACAGCAAAAAGGGAAACGAGCTTTATAAGGAAAGCGTTTTCGTCGGCTATCGCTATGCGAAAACAGCGAAGGTCAGTCCCGCTTTCCCGTTTGGATTCGGACTGTCCTACACGGATTTCGAATACAAAAATCTTGCCGTGACAAGCGAAAACGGGGTTGTAACTGCGACTCTGACCGTTCGCAACATAGGCAGCCGTGACGGTGCAGAGGTTGTCCAGCTTTATGTGAACAACAATAAGAATTCGGCGGTTTTTAAGCCGGAAAGCGAACTGCGTGCATTCCAAAAAGTATATTTGAAGGTGGGAGAAGAAAAAGCCGTCACGCGCTCATTTGCCTTGTCGGAGCTTTCTTTTTGGAACGTCAAAGAGAACGCATGGACGCTTGAAAACGGAGAATATACGATTGAAGTCGGCGCATCAAGCGAGGATATCCGTATGACCGCACCGCTGACGGTGACGGAGGGGGTGACGGCGATGTCTCCTTATCCGGACAGCGTCAACGAAAAAATGAAAGGTGCAAAGCCCATCGACAATGCGGCGTTTGCCGATTTGCTCGGCGCACCGCTTCCGGAAGATGAACCCATGCTTCCCCTGACCATGGAAAGCCGCTTCTGCGATTTTCAGAAAACGTTTATGGGCAGGATTCTCTACAATGCCGTTTGTGGGGTCGCAAAGAAGCAATTGAAAAAAGCAAAAAAACTGCCCGCCGGATCGGAGCGAGACAACCGGATCAAGGGAGCCATCTTCCTGCAGCGGATTTTTGATACAAACTGTGTGCGCACGCTTTCCCTTTCAGCGGGAAAATCTATGCCGTGGAACATCGCGGAAGGCTTTGTACAGCTCGGAAACGGTCACTTTTTCCGCGGAATTGCCGCGATGTGCAGATCATATAAAATCAAAGGAGCTGACAAAAAATGAAAAACGAAATGCTATCTGCAAAGCTGTTTGACAGCCGGATCCATTCGCAGAATGTCACAGGCAAAGAAAAATGGCTCGGGTATCTGCTCGGTCCCTGCGGCGCGCTTCTGCTGAACGCCGTGCTTGCAACTTATCTGAATGTCTACTATACCGATGTTCTGAAGCTGACCACCGTCTGGGGCGGTGCGTTTCTTGTTATGTTCCCGCTTGTCTCCAAAATTATAGACGCAATCACAAATGTCATTATGGGCTATATCATCGACCGCACCAAGACCAAGCAAGGCAAGGCGCGCCCTTGGCTGCTTCTTTCCGCTCCGCTCGTCGCACTGACGGGGATTCTGCTTTTCACCGTCCCGAACGCGGGCGAAACGGTTCAGGTCATCTGGGTCATGCTCTCTTATAACCTGTTTTATTCGTTTGCATATACCATCTACAATATGTCGCACAACCTGATGTGCCCGCTCTCCACGCGCAACACCATCCAGCGCGGCGGTCTTTCGGTGTTCAATCAGATTTCCACCATTATGATGAGCGGCATTATTGTGGCGCTGATTTTCCCAATGGCAGTTATGCCGATGCTCGGCGTGGATCAGACCAAATGGATCCTCGTGATGAGCGTTCTTTCCATCCTTTCTCTGCCCCTGACGCTCCTTGAATACTACTTTACCAAAGAACGTGTCACCGAGGAGCAGTCCGGCACGGAAGAAAAAAAGCTGCCTTTTCTGACGCAGCTGAAAATTGTGCTGACCGACAAATATATGATTCTCATGTTTGTCTATTTCTTCATCTACACCCTCGGTACATCGCTGAAAAACATCGGTCTTGTCTATTATTGCAACTACGTCCTCGGCACATATAACGACGGCGTCACGCAGACGATGATTTCCGTCATCGGCGGGATTCCCATGGGCATCGGCATTTTTGCCGTGTGGCCGCTGGCAAAAAAATTCGGCAAGCGCAACGTGACCCTTGCGGGATTTATTCTCTATGCGATCGGCAGTGCCATCTGCTGGGCTGTGCCGACAAATATGGCGGTTGTTCTTGTCGGACAGTTCATCAAAAACATCGGCGGGCTTCCGTGTGCCTATGTCTTTATGGCGCTTTTTGCAGACGGTCTGGATCACCTTGAATGGAAAAGCGGCGTGCGCTCGGACGGCGTGGCAATGTCAATATATAATATTCTCGCCGTTGCGACGATCGGCGTATCGACAAGCCTTTTCAATGCGCTGATTTCCAAAGCCGGATATGTTGCGCCGAAGCTTGTGGACGGTGTGACGGTTGCCGCAGAACAATCGCAGGCAGTCAAAAATATGATCACCTTCTCGTTTGTGGGTTTGGAAACGATTACCGGCATTATTCTTGCCGTTCTTCTGATTTTCCTGACGGTTGAAAAAACGCTTTCGCGCAAGCAGGCAAAGATAAGAGAGTATCAGAGATCGGAAGCCGAGGCACGCGGAGAGGAATGGATTTCTCCCGAGGCTCGTGCGGCAGAGGAGGAAGCAAAATATCTGCGTGAAAATGAGACTGCATTTGAAGCGGCACTGAAAGAAAAATGCGCAGCAAAAGGGCTGGATTTTGAAAAAGAACTGGCAGACTATCGGGAAGCGGCAGCGGAAAAAGCGGCAAAGACGGCAGAAAAAAAGCGTCTTGCAGAAGAAAAAGAAGAAGCGAAAGCCGCGAAAGCCATGGTGCGCAAAGAGGAAAAGCTCGCTGCGCTCTCTCCCGAAAAACGACTGAAGAAAGAACAGAAGGAAGCAAGACGCGCCGAAGCGGAGGAAGCCGCATGGCAGCGTGAGCTTGCCGCGGGTGAGGCGTACCGCGCAAAGATCAAAGCGGAACTGGAAGCGAAGGGAGTGTGAGCAATGAAAGCGATAAGTCTCAGAACCGAATACCTGAAAAATCCGATCGGTATTGACATCCGGCATCCACGCCTCTTATGGAACTGCGAGGGCGGCATAAAGCAGACCTCTTACCGTATCATCGCAAAATCGGACGGAAAAACCGTTTGGGACAGCGGAAAGGTTGTCTCGGACAGTATGCATGCGGATTACCCGAACGATCTTGCGAGCCGTCAGCGTGTGGAATGGAATGTTACGCTCTGGGACGAAAACGACGTCGAGTGCGAGCTTTCCGAAACGGCGTTTTTTGAAACAGGGCTTTTGTCAGCAAGCGCTTTTACCGCAAAATGGATCGGCGGAAACTATCGTGCAGACAAGCAGAAACGCTACCCCGTCGATTGTTTCAAAAAACAATTCAATGCAAATAATATTGCAAAAGCAAGGCTGTATATCACCGCCTGCGGACTGTATGAGGCGACAATCAACGGCAAACGGGTTGGAGATTTTGTGTTAGCCCCGGGACATACCGATTACACAAAGCGAATTCAGTTGCAGACTTACGATGTTACGAATTTACTGTGCGACGGCGAAAACGTAATTACGGTCGAACTTGCCGACGGATGGTATCGCGGAAGCTGCGGCGCATGGGGACTTCGCAACCAATACGGAACGCAGACGAAGTTATATGCCCAGCTTGAAATCACTGATAAGTCAGGAAACAAAGCGATCATCGGCACGGATAAAACGTGGCGGTGGTCGGACGACGGGAAGATTCGTTTTGCCGACAACAAGGACGGCGAGATAATCGAAGCGTGGCGCACGCCTTCATACGGCGGCTTTGCAAGGGAAACGGAATGCGTAGTTACGCCCGTTTCGTCGAATAATGTTCCCGTTACCGAGCACGAAAGATTTTCCGCTGTAAACGTTATTACCACGCCAGGCGGCGCAAAAGTTCTCGATTTCGGGCAGAATATTGCGGGCTATATTTCGTTTGCCGTAAACGCGAAGAAGGGGCAAAAAATCAAACTCCGCTTCGGAGAAATGTTCGATGAAAACGGCGAATTTACGCAAAAGAATTTTCAGTGCGCCAACAAAAAACGCACGAGAGTAACGCCGCGGCAGCAAATCGAGTATTACTGCAAGGACGGCTCGAACGAATATAAGACAAAATTTGCGGTTTTCGGGTTTCAATACGTCCTGATTGAGTCTGACGTTGAATGGAAAAAGGAAGATTTTACGGCTGTCTCGGTCTGCTCCGATATGGAGGAAACGCTTTCGTTTGACAGCAGCAACGAGCTACTCAACAAACTTGTGCAAGCAACTCGTTGGTCGGCGAAAAACAATCACGCCGACGTACCTACCGATTGTCCGACGAGAGAGCGTCACGGCTGGACGGGCGACGCACAGATTTTCTGCAATACAGCGGCGTATCTGTTCAATTACGCTCCGTTTGCGAGGAAGTACGTCCGCGACATGATCGACGGGCAGCGAAAAAACGGGAAATTCCGTCAGATCACCCCCAAGGGCGGCATCGATTTCTATATGGATTTTATGGACGGTTCCGCAGGCTGGTCGGATGCGGGCGTTCTGATTCCGTATCGCATTTACAAGCGTTACGGCGATAAAAAAATACTTGAAAACAGTTACGCCGCGATGAAGAAATATGCCGAGTTCAAAATAAAAACGCTCGGCAGGTGGTATCCGACGGCAGTCCGAACGGGAATCGATCGCAAATACAAAAAATACATTTCCAATTACGGTCAGTCTTACGGCGAATGGGCGGAGCCGACCGAAGTGCATATTACGGGCTTCAAAGATTTTGCCTGCCCGCACCCCGAAGAAACGACCGCGTATATCGTATATATGCTGCAAACAATGGCTGAAATAGCCGAAGTTTTGGGGAAAACGGAGGATAAAAAACGCTTTTCGGAATACGCCGAAAAGGCGAAAACCGGCTACGGCAAACTGATAGAATGTCCGGAATTTTCGCTTGATACGGATAGACAGGCAAAACTCGTCCGACCGCTTTACATGGGGCTTTTAGACGAAAAACAAACCGAATTTGCAAAAAAACGCCTGATTGCCGCACTTGAACACTACGATTGGCGGCTCGGCACGGGATTTTTGTCCACTCCGTTTATCCTTTATGTTCTGGAAGATATCGACGTGGAATATGCGTACAGGCTTCTCGAAAACGAACAGATGCCGGGTTGGCTGTTTATGCCGAAAATGAACGCCAACACGATTTGGGAAAGTTGGGAAGGAACCGAGGCGCAGGGCGGTATTGCATCGCTCGACCATTACTCGAAGGGCGCGGTTCTGGAATGGGTATTTTCGGAAATGTGCGGCATTAAAGTGTCTGGCGAAAACGAGTTTACAATCGCACCGAAAGCAGGCGGAAAGTTTACTTTTGCAAAGTGTGAATACCAAAGTGTTTACGGTAAAGTCTCCTGCGGTTGGGTAAGAGAAAACGGCAAGACGGTTTACACGATTTCCGTCCCCGCCAATACCTCGGCGCGGATTGTTTTGCCTGACGGAGAAAGAACCGTTACAGCAGGCGAATACGAGTATACGGTAGAATGAAACGGCAGTGAAAAAGTTAATGAAAAACACCTATCTTATTTCGGAATGGGGCGCATTCGGTCCTGTCAAAATGTATTTGCTTATCGGAAACGAACGGGCATTGCTCGTTGACAGCGGCTACGGCAAGATAATATCGAAACCGCCGATCACTTCCGCTGTATTGATGAGTTCATCGAAAGCGCAAAATCGCAGCTCAGCGAAAAATTCATCAAGCACCTGCATTTTATTCTGAAAACCGGAACAAGCGACGCAAGGAAAGACTGGTTTTCCGTTGGCGATTACAAAAAGCTGCCGAATGAGGTCGGCGGGTGTGAAACAACCTTGCCCGAGGAAGTGCCGGCGGAAATGAAAAGATTGCTCGATGAGTATAACGACAAGAAAACGGTGACGCTTGAAGATATCCTTGCGTTCCATGTGCGGTTTGAGCGCATCCACCCCTTCCAGGACGGCAACGGACGTGTCGGGCGATTGATTATGTTCAAGGAATGTCTGAAAAACAATATCGTGCCGTTTATTATTGAGGACAGCATAAAAATGTTCTATTACCGCGGACTGCAGGAGTGGGACCGGGAAAAAGGCTACCTGACCGACACCTGCCTCTCGGCACAGGATACATTCAAGAAATATCTGGATTATTTCAGAATACCGTATGCAAACTGAAAACCTCACGCACGGCTTATCCAAGGCTGTGCGTGAGGTTTTTGAAATATACCGTCTTTGCGAAGAATGGGAAGGGGTTATTCTCAGTGCAAAGTGAAAATTCAGCGAATTTTCACTTTGGTCAGGTGATTCTTGCGAAAAACGGAACAGCCAAAAATAAGACAGCGGCTATAATACACCGACTCAGTTATGTCGCTGTCGTTGCAGAGGATTTCATAATATAATAAAGTCTGTTTAAAATATAATCTGTTCACTTCTGCCAAAGTTCATTTCCTCCTTGCCGACATTGAGGTGCAGACACAAACTCTCTTTCTTTGAATATACCAAAATAGAAAGCGTTACCAAACAACTCAAAGCAACAAACTTATCTACATATAATGGCATCAGGCACGAGAGAGTGACTACCATACCTGCTTCAGTTTTTAATCAAAATATTTTTTATATCTGCTAAATGCAGGGTCTTCTAATACATCCAACTTATTACCCGTTTGTTGTTGAATAAGTGTACGACAAATCCCTATTCTGTGTAGCATGGGAGAAACAATTGTATGTGTAGAGTTTAGATATGTTTTAATATCTTCAACAGATATTGGGATTTTATAACCGTGCGAGCTACTAGCAACTATAACTCCGTCATCTCTTAAAGGCGCTATCACTTTTCGATAAAGAAAATTTCGACTTATTTTTTGTTTTGTATATTCCCTCAGAATTGTTATAATTTGGTTAGAATAAATATATCGTGTGGGATCAACATTTTGTACGTAGAAAAGTAGGTATCGAAGAAATGCTACTTGCGCTCGTTTTTCATCTGTCTCTATATCTTCATTCTTTGTAATAAAGTCCGATGCGCATTTTACCGATAAAGCATAAATGTCTTTGTCAAAATTACATTCCTCAGGAGTTGTTGTTCCCCAATAAGGCTCTTTTTTATTCGGGAACTCATCGAAAGCCATTATTTTGCCCCGCAACATTTCATAATAATTTGGAACATTGGGATCTGTTAAGAAACGATTAATGGATCCACCTATAAAATCTGCGAGCTGAACAAGTATGTTGTCTTTGCTATCACAATAATCAAAATCATATTCATTGAGAAGATTGTACTGTGGTCTTCTTTCAGCAACATATTTTTTGAATGACTCCTGAAATTCTGTTGTTCCAGTTTCATCCTCAAGAATCTTCAATTTTGGATATACATGATATAACATGTCATAAAGTCTTTGATGTAAAAACTTTATAAAAGATTTTTTGTACTCAGTAAGAGGAGTACCGTTTATAAATTCTTGTTTATTTGCAATGAAAAGCACAATACGAAATTCTATTGGCAATAATTGAGAAATAATACGGGTACGTCTTTTATTATCACTGCCTATCTTACTTGACTTTAATTCTGTGTTTGCAAAACCGTTATTTTTCTTTATTTCATTGATTGCATTATGCAATTCTGCGATTTTTATGTCTTCAACAACTACAGCACACAAAATATAATATTTTGATGCTCCTTCAGTGGTGAAATCAAAGCCAAAACTACCACACTCATCTATGTATGCTGTCCTATTAGGTTGGGATTGTACTATTATCTGTTTTTCCATATCATCAAGCGATAACTGGTATCCTTGGTCCATTATTTTCACCTCTTTTAATCCACTATGGATGATATTTTTTCAAATAGCTCTGGTGCATCGACAACCACAAGCGCAATCTTCTCTCGAACTCGAGTAATTCCTTGGTAAAAAAGATTAGGGTATAAATAATCCGGATTTGGGTGCGGAATACCTTGCAAAATATTATTTGTATCGTAATAGAAAGACTTGTCCATTAACATAAGAACATTGTCAAATTCTTGTCCAATAACATGATGTGTATCAAAGTCTTCCTCATATTGAATATAGGGGCTGTAATTGTAATTTGATTTTGAATAATTTATAAATGTATAGCCTTTATTTCGATAATATTCAATAATGTTTTTCGCTTCGTCTATTGAATTTGCATAGGCTAATGATACATTATCGTATTTCATAGGAATATGTGGCTTTCTGTTTAGATTTCTTACAGAAATAATAAAAGACGCTAACTCTTTGTTGGTTCGTATTTTTTCAGATAACTCATATTTCCCTAGTAAAGGGAGTGAAGATATTTTGCTGACAATGGCATTTCGTTTTTCAGTACTTGATAGAACTTGCTCTGGATCAGAGGAAAAAACGCAGATCTGTTTACCTTTCCTAACTCGATTGCACAAATCGTCAAACTGTTTAGGATAAAACCTATGGGATTCATCGACAAGTATATAATGGTAATTATCTATTACTTCTGGATGATATTTAAGGTAACCTGCTGCTATGATGTTAAAATTTTTTATTTCTGTCTTTAGTGTTTCTTGTCCGTAAGACAATTTTCCACAATGAATAACAGCAGTCTGATCTATTTTAGATAATTCTTTAGCAACATCATAAAGCAACAGTGTTTTTCCTGTGCCGGGCTTTCCGACTATACTATAAAATCCGTCACAATTCAGTTTGTTTATATGATCCAATATCTCTTTTTTGATTTGTTCTTGAGCTTGTGTAAGAAAATATTCGCCGTTAATAAATTTTTCAGGTGTATTAAGAGGAGAAACCAAATAGTCTGAAGCTCTGAACATGTTGTCTATTTGTTTTAAATATTTATTTTTGAATGCAATAACAGCCTGGACAACTTCCGAAAAATGAACCTGTAGTAAATCATTGGCTTGGGTTAATTTGTAGGTAGTCAGAGAATCAGTAATTACAGTATAAAATTCCGTTTGTTTTCCTAAATGAGCAAGGTAGTGTTTGTTTTTCCTTAGTTGATTTAAGATATCTTCTACAGGTACAGAACGACTTTTTATTTCAATATTAAGGCAGCTAGCTTCCGTGAATTTAAGCAAATCGAATTCCTTTCCGATCTGAGGAATCTGATAATTCAAAAAGAAGCCGTCAAGTGAACTAATAGATATACCAAAGTTTAATAGAGCATCGACCAATTGACGCAAAGAGCAAATTTCGTGCATTTGCGTTTTCTTATCCTCGTCTTTACCGGATGCATGTTTTTCCACATGTCGATAGGACACCTCGTTATTTATTCGCGATAAAATGTATAAATTAACTGGTTTTGTCATCATGATCACCTTTCAAATAACGAAGAAAGTTTATTTCTGATTTCAGTATTGCTCGGCACTTCTCTTACTCCGTAATCCATAATACGACCATCGGGATGATGGCGCAGATTAGGTAATACAAACTCATTAAACAGGTCGGTTGCGAACTCATATTTTCCTCTGCTAAGCAAAGCTCCTCTAAGATAGCCATTCATAATGCCCGCAGCAAAGTCAGCAAGCTGTATACCGGCACTTTGAGAACTACACTCTGTAAGAATACCTGAGTAAATGTTTTTGTATTTGATAAAATCACCTTTTACCGCAATTTCGTGGCAAGCCGTTTTTAGCTTTTTGATTTTGTCAGGATTAAGCTCGTCCATAATTATTGCTGCAAAATCATTGGGTTGAGCATCCATATTTACTCGCTGCATTGATTCTTGCAGATGAAACTTCAAAACCTCTTCTTCGGATTGGAAACACATTTGAGTGTATACACATGTAACCGTAAAGATAAATTCGAGGGATTTTTTGTCTACCGCTCGATTAAAAACACTACGATAATATCCTTTTAGAGTATCTTCGGATTTGGTTTTAAGAAATTCTGAACGGTACTTGCCCTTGTGTATCTCCCAAAGGTCAGACCATTTGATTTCCTCACTTACAGGGATACTGTAATGTTCATTTAATTCTGCAATTTCGTTTTGAAACAAACGATAGTCATCGGCAGAAAATCGCACGTTAGAGCGTATGTAGAATGGGTGGCTGTGGCGAAACTTTTCATTTGGCCGTTTATTATATACCCCAGCTTCGTCAGTAAATATCAAATATGATCTCAAATTTCATCCCTCACAAGATAATGTTCTAACCAAGTTGATTACAGCCGTTACTGCTGTAATGCACATCTCTGCATCAGATTTTTCAGCCATTCTATCGTGTGTTAAATGATTAGCAAGATCAACTGCTGATTTTGCAAATTTACGATATCTTTCATTAGAGGAACCAGAAAGCACATACATAAAATAGGCATCCAACATCCTCTTGGCATCAGTATCACTTGGAACAACATCATCATCCGTTTTATGTAATTCTGCATCAAACACTTGTTGTGCAGTTGTTATTAGAGTTTCACGACCGAGCATTCCTATTGCCTGAAATTTTTCTTCAGTATCGGCCACGGCAATGCGCTTTTTCATTTCATAGATAGCACGATCAACTCTATCCCAACCTGTGGGCTCATAAACCTCACCTGTAAATACTTCTTGAGATTTATTAATTTCATCTACTGTGTTTTCATACAAATGAGGAATGAATGCACGTCTCGAAGCATAGGTGCCCAAATCTGTTTGAGACCATCTTCCATACCACTCCCATAAATCTTTATATGGGTTAGGGTTGTCCAAACCCAAAATAGAAAGATACTCATCAAGCGTGTTGTATACTGAAATATATTGTGAATTTACTTCTTGTATACGAGGGCCGCCCGTAGATACTGATATCATTAATGTTTTTATCCGATCAATAAGTTGAAGGATCATCTGTTTTGCAACACCTTGAGGTAAGTCGTTCCAATTTAGATATTGTCTACACACTGGGCGAATATGTACACAAGCCAACTGCTCACAATCAGACGTTCTTACAAACAACTGTGCAATATCACATATTTCCTTTTCATATGTTTCTAAAAGAGCTCGATGTCGTCTGAAGATGTCTATCTCTATTTCATATATGAAAGCATATATGTATGTTCCGCCATTCCAATTATCATAATCAATCTGTTCCGACGAAGGATAGGACCCTTTAAGAATGTCTACTAATGCAAAATTATTTTCTTGTTCAAAATATCGAATAACACTTGATGTAATCTTTTTTACTTCCGCAAGATTCTCTAACATAGAATTGACCGTCCTTGACTTTATATTAACAATTTTGTGCTGCGCATATTTTAGGTATTTATAATTGCGATCCCTTTTACTTAATTGTCATCAGTTTTGAATTTTTCCCACTCGGGTTGCATTTCTTTTAAAGCCTGAGCATTACGAATCTCTTGAGCCAAAACTTTCTTAGCCGTATCGGTTTCGCTCTCAATATAAGGTTCTCGTTGGCTTGCAACCTTGGTATCGAAACTACCTAAATGGCAGCTTACATACGTAACAAAATTCTCGACATCATCTTTGCAGTCAAACAAAAGCACAACTTCTAATAACCGTCGAGTTGCAATTTGCGCCTCTCTACCATTTGCATCTCCGAGATGATGTTCTAAAAATCTTAGCAATAAATACGGCAATTCAGATGTTACATAGTACCTTAAGCAAATATTCGGGTCATTGTAATTGCGATACGGAATAAATGCCATTTCCGGGCAAGGTGCAGTCATCCTATGCCCATCAAGGTCGGTACTTTGACACGAAAACAACTGCGTTCCATTGCTGAAAATTTTAATAGTGCCATAATGTGCAGCTGTGTCGGTTTGCAAATGATGATAAAACATTTTGTTTCCTTCGCTCCACAAACCATTTTCTTCTCTATCTTCTTCTAACACAATTGTATATTCGGGATATAGACTGTGGTAATATCGTGAATCTTCTTCAACCCAATCATCAGGGTTGATTAGCAATTTCTTGATTTTTTCAAGCGGAGGTTGAGACCGTTGGTCATCCTCACTTTCATTATCTGCAGATTTTTTTACAACCGTTCTGCCTTTTGATTCTCGTTGAGAAATAAATTCGGTATAGCGATTACTCAATTTTTGCCCCGCTGCAGTTGCAACAGTAATGGAAGATGTAGGTGTACCGACAGCTTTTTGTATTGTTTCATATATAGCTGAAATATCTCCTAAATCATCTAACCGTCTTAACTTATAATCACCATTTAAAAAGCCGTGCATATTTGTATGATTAACTTCCGGAAGTCCGATTACAACAGCCGGAATTTCAGGATCTTGTAACCAAATGATACCTTCCTCATTTGTGCAATAAGCACTTTCGTAGTAGCTGCTTGAAAGGATAGCAATATTTACTGAACTATTTGCAATCTTTTCTTTTACCTCACGGGAAATCACACTTTTCACATCGTTACCCGGAAGTGAAGAACAGAAAATATAATTATTCGGAATTCCCGTTGTTACTAAATAGTCTTTAAGGATATCTGCAATTTCAGCATCTATGGATCTGTGACTAATAAAAATAATTGGTGTCATATGTCTTTCTGTACCTTTCTTTATGGAAAGCACAGTTTTTGGCTTGCTTTCTGTATCTTGTTGTAGCTCTCCCCAATAGTCCGTATCGGTTACAAGTGCCTTCAAGTGCCCCATCATGTTTTGATAGGATTTTCGGCTAGTATTACGATGAAAAAAGGTATTATGTATATCTGAATATAAAGGATGATCCTTTAAATGTCTTTCATTGAATACACTAATCTCACTCATCCATGTTTCATATTGAGGGCCTTTTACTTGTGAAACTCCGGCAAACTCGTTTATTTCTTGCTCACCTATTAACTCGCCACGAGTAATAAACTCGCTAATTTTCTGTTTTTGTTCTGCCTTGTTCATATAATACCCACCTCATTCCCCAGTGGCTTGTCCGTTCATTAGTGATGGCATAGAAAAATTATCAATTTTTACGTTCTTTGCTGCTTCTTGTGTGGCATTTAAAATATCCTTGTAAACATCCTCGATGGTTTTTATATATTCATCCATAATGTTTTTAGGCGGGATTGCTATATATGTGTTTTCTACAGTTCCTTTATTTATATGTGGTTGTTGCGCACCAGTACGTAAACTCATATAAAGAGGAATCTTTGACACGATAAAAGGGTATAAAAAAGCTGTTTTAAAATTAGAATTAGGAATAACTGCCACGACCGATTGGTTAAAGCAGGCATCAATTTTAAGTATAGATGCTCTAATATATCGGGTAATCGAAATTAGTACAGACCCTTTGGGGGCAAATGAGGTAGCTGAGTTCTTCATACCTAATTCTGTTATACTCTTCTCTGATTTTGATATTGGGAAATATGCGATTTCTCCCGAATTTAACCAAGGAATAGTTCCGTTCCAATATTCACTCTTTGATGTATCTGGCGTTCCGCCTAATAAAACATCACAAACATTAGAAAGTTTTTTACTTCCCATCCGTCGGGGATCTCAACTCCAACTTCTGGGCTGAAACGCATTATTCCGCCAGAGGATTTATAGGGCCTATTATCTTTGTCGATATTCGGGAATTCATATTGACAAAACCAATAATCAAATACAGTATTTACTGCATCAGCACAGATAGCATCAAAATTAAATAAAACATTTGCATTTCCTCTGTATGATGTCAGAATAGCGTTGTATTCATCAAAAGTATATTCGTTTTCGTGCATCGGCACATCGAAATATTCTCCCGCTTTAAAAGAAAAATTACTATCAGAGATATCCTCAAGGGAAACGGATGCGCTAAATCCATTAGATACTTTCTGTTCCTTATATGTAGATAAGATTTTTGTTACGTCAGTTTCGGAGAGAGCAGTACGTTGATAACTACCGTCCTTATATTTTTTCCCTAATCTGGAAGCATCGATCAATATAACTTTGTTATTATCTGGTACACTATTTTCGATAAATAAAACAGAAACACTCGTAGTCGTAGTCGCAAAAATATTCGAAGGCATAGTAATAACGCCTCTAATCATTTTATGTTGTGTTAAATATTCACGGAGAGTATATGCTATTTTGTTTGTCCTTTTATTTGCTGTTAAAAATCCAGTAGGAACAACGATAGCAGCTTTCGCTTTTTCACTAAGTGAATATATAATGTGCTGTAAAAACATTAAATAAATAGCCATACTATCTTTGTCTTGATTGGGAATGTTAGGCACACCAGCCCAGAAACGCTTTTTATAATTTTCTCCTGCTAATGTATCACGGGTATCGGAGAAATCCACATTGAAAGGCGGGTTGCTGACGATATAATCAAAAGTCGCTAATCCATCTCCTTTTCTGTTCTTATGGAATGGATTTAACAGAGTATCTCCGTGAACAACGTTTGGCAGAGAATGAACCAAGTTGTTAAGGATAAGGTTTAAGCGTAAAAACTCATTTGATTTTTGAGAAATATCCTGCGTATAGATAGTACAGTTTTTTTCACCAATTTCGTGAGCAAGAGCTAAAACAAGTGTACCGGAACCTGCAGCAGGATCATAAACGGTAACGTTTGTAGCACCATCGGGAACCATTATCTTTGCAATGATACTTGCGATAGAATGAGGGGTATAGTATTCCGCATACTTACCGAAATCTTTATTATAATCTTTGATAAGGTACTCAAAAATTTGAGCAAAGAAGTCATACTTCTGCTCAAATACACTTTCAAAGCTGCAATTTGCAATCTTATCGATTATTGCACTACAAAAACCATCCTTCTCTTCAACTTCAATAACATACTGCGAAATGCCGTTAAACAGACTCATCTTAGACTGTCCACCGGTTCGTATAGAGAAGATATCAATGTTAAATGCTGCAATATCTTTTAGTGTATTGTCAAAAAGTATGTGGAAATTCTCTTCATTCTTATGATTGAACAAATAAGAAATGAAGTGAGTCTTTTTGAGCTTTGCTGTATCTGGTTCGAAATTTAGTAAAAACAGCTCATAATCATTGTCACTCATTTCAGAAAGATTTTCTTCAACCTCGGCTGAAGAAAGTTCGGATAATGATTTGTCCGCTTTCTTTGCTTCAAAAAGGAACTTGTCGTTTAGGAATTTATAGAGAAATACTTCTGTGATGATTTTGTATTCGCTGGAAGCGTTTCCTAAACCTTTATTGGCACAAACCGCTTTAAGGTTATCAATCATCTGTTTTGTTTGTAAGGTTATATTCGTATCCATTATGATGCAAAGTTCCTTTCGGTAAAGTATTCGTTTGAAATACATACGCCAACATACTTAACTTGAGAAGCGGTATATTTCAAATCATGCTTTTCAAACTCCTTCTTTATCATCGGGAACATACCCTGCATAAAGTAAGGTTCGTTATCAAGCAGATGGCTGTTTGCGATGATCTGTGCATCAACGCTATGCTTCAAGTTAAGAAGAATTTGGTTGATAACAACATCACCTGCGATAGGAGGCGGCGTTTCACGCAAACGTTTATGGGTTCGCATAAATTTCACGTCACCCTCATACTTAGCAGCAAGCATACTGTCGGCGTGATTTTTGTGCTCGGCTTCTTTTCGAATACGCTCAAGTTCCGTCATATCCGCCTTCATTTCATCTGCGGTCAGTTCTTCAATGTTCTTCTTTGCGAGCAAGCGCTGAAGTTCCTCAAGCAAGGTGATATACTCAGGATCTTTAGGATCAAGCGTGTTTTGAACTGCTCTGCGAGTGCGTTCGAGGGTTTCACGGAATTTGTCAGCGATGATCAGTTCATTTTCAGAAACCTTTTTAAATCTGAATTCGATTTGATCTAAGGCGAGGTTCAAGATTGCACTCATATCTTGAGCTTCTTCCAAAACCTGCTTTTGATTCATAATATTGATGCGGTTGCAAACCTCATTGTAAAGTGCGGAAACTTTATCAAGATCAAATTTATCGCTAATGTCGTCATAGCCGAATAACTTGGCAATGTTAAACAGCTCTTTATAGAGTTCAAAAGCGTGACGAACGTCAAGAAGTTCTTTCTTATCGTCAATAGACGAGATCTGCTGAGAAAAAATTTCAGCGTTATCGGTATCGAACAAGAACAGCTTCTCTTTGATGGTTTCCAAATCCTTAGCGATATCCTCTTTGGACTTGAAGATGTTATCGTATTGCTGAAATGCGTCACCAAGCTCTGCCTGCAATTCATCAAAATATGCTTTATTCGTTTTGTCAAACTCTGCACGAATGTCGGCAAAATCCACTACATAGCCGTAACGATATCCCTTGTAAGGACGATTAACTCTCGTTAATGCCTGCAGCAAGTTGTGGTCTTTGATAACACGGCCAAGATACAACTTTTTGAGTCTTGGGGCATCAAAGCCGGTAAGAAGCATATTGTAAACGATAAGAAAATCAATAGTACCTTTCTTAAATGCGGTTACATAACCTTGGCGAGTTTCTTTGTCATCTACATCGTGAAGAATCAACGCAGAAGAGAAACCAGTGTCTTGCATTTTCTCATACACAACTTTTGCTTGATCGGAGGAATCGCAAACGATCATTCCGCCGATAGTATCGTCATTTATAGCAATGCGTGATTTGCGGAAATCGTCGGTTATGTACTCTACAAGAGGTGTGACATACGCAGGGTGAGCGTACATATCTTTCTTCTGCAAAGAACCTTTCAGCATCTCAATGCTTTCAAGTGCTTCCTGCATTTTCTTTCTGTACGTGGTAGAGATACCCTCACGAATAAGCTTCAAAGTATAACCGTCAGCAATAGAGCGATTGTAGTAATATTTATGAATATAATTACCAAATACAGCTTTTGAATCATATTTACTGCCAGAAACAGGTCTGCCTTCATCGTCATAAATAGTACCGATCAAAGGTGTTCCGGTAAGCGCAATCATTACAGCATCTCTATCCGAAGATAAGAGGTTGGCAAGGAAGGAGCCTGTAGGTTTATAGCTACGATGAGCTTCATCGAGGAAATAAATGCGCTGAACGTTTATCGCATAGTCTGACTTCTTAACGATGGATTCCTTTGAGAACTTTTGAATATTGACTACCGTAATAGTTGCTTTGCCGGTATTGTTGGAAGTTCCGGTAGTTTGAATATTTTTGACGAACTCCTCTTTGGAGTTAATTTCTTCAACCTCAAGGCCACGTGCACGAAATTCATTGGCAGCCTGAGTCAACAAATCCAAACGATCAACAACAAAATAAAACTTCGCAATGGTTCCGCGTTTTTGAAAATAGTCGGTCAAATAACGAACGTTGTAATAAGAAAGTGCTGTTTTACCGCTGCCCTGAGTGTGCCAGATAATACCGTTCTTGACACCTTGGTTCAGTTTGTTTTCAATGGCTTTAGTTGCAAAGAATTGAGGATAGCGCATCAAGTGTTTTTCAAGGTGCGTGATACCGTTCTCATCTGTTTTTTCCACATAAGCAATCGCATACTTTAAGAATGTCAAAAGTCGCTCAAAAGAAAATAGCGAGGTTATAATGCTATTGGTGGGGGTGTCAATAGCACGGTTCGTAATGTATTCGGGAGTGTGTTTAATAGAAACTAAGTTATTATCTTTGAGGATAAAATTTTCTTTGTCTTCATCAGCTTCAGGAACGGAAGAAATCAGTTTAGGATCTTCTTCACGGAAATGGCTGAAGAACAGCTTTTTATAACTGCTTGCCGCATAGAAAGCTCCCTCTAACGGAACGACTTCGTTATCATCATAAGGACTGTTATTGGAGAAAACCATAATCTGAGTTAAGTTAATAAACCGACGAAATTTCTTATTCTGAACACGAGCATTCATTCTATCGTACTCAGCCTTAATACCGTTTTTATTATTGGGCTTCTTAACTTCAATGAAAGCAAGAGGAATGCCATTTATAAGCGGAATGATGTCCGGACGAAACTCGTCGGAACCATTCTTATAGGTAAGCTCTGTCACAACATTAAAACTGTTTCTTGTTCCGGAAAAGTCATCAAAGTCAATAAGTTTAATCCCTTTATATCCGTTCAGCAAAATTGTATAGAATGCCCTACCGATATCTTCGTTATCGAGAACCAGTTTGAGTTCGTTAACGAGCTTTTGAGTATCGGCAATGGTATATTCAATACCATTAATTCTATTTATTGCATCACAAAGCAGATCAATAAAGATATTTGTATCTTCATCAATCAAATCCTTGCCAGTGTAATTTTTGAGAGATAAATACTCATATCCTAAACGAGTAAAATGCACTAATGCAGGTATCTTCACACGTGAATTTTCATTATGTAGCATTGTGCAACCTCCTTTGATTAATCATTTACATTTGGTCAAAAATTAAAATTCTATTTCTTGTTTAAACCAGCACTTCCCACTTGCCGTATCTCTTGCCGCTTTCACGGCGGATATAGTTTTTATCTTGCAGCGATTTCATAATTCGCTTGATTGTTGCAATGGATTTTCCGGTTTGTTCTGCAATTTCTTGCTGTTTTATCGCCGGGTTCTTTGCAACCAATTCTAAAACCGCAAGTTCTTCTAAGGTACAGTCCAAAGTGTCAAATTGATACTTTGAAACTTTGGAGTTGATACTTTGGAGAGTGCCTTCATCCGCAAAATCAATGTGCATATAACGGTTTTTGAGTTCGTGGTTTGTTCCGAGCAGGAGATTTGAGAAAAACAATTCCAAAAACTTTGTGGTGGAATGAATGCCTTTTTGCAAATTATTATAGTTTGCCCGGACCAGTGCATTGCGGAAATACCAAGAGTTTTCACGGAACGCATCGTTATTTACACGGAAGCCAAAGGTTTTCATATATTTAATCATAAACACGGCGGTGGCACGGGTGTTTCCCTCGCCGAAGGGGTGAATCTGCCAAATATCCGATGCAAACTTTGCAAGGTGCTTTACCGCTGCTTCAACCGACAGTCCCTCATAAGAAAACTGTTTTTCGATGGCAAAATCATAGTCCAAAGTTTCTTTAATGCTGTTCCAATCCGCATAAATTACGGTATCGCCGTTCAGCACCCACTCTTTCTTGGTGATGTTATATTGTCTGATTTGACCGGCGTGGTCAAATACGCCATCAAACAATCTGCGGTGAATGGTAATCCACTCGGCAGGAGAAAACTGAAACGCTTTTTCTCCCAGCAGCTTCGTGATTCTTGCCGAAACGATATCCGCTTCTTTGGTTTCGTTTTCTGTCTCGGTTCGGGTGGTGCGCTGCTCATAATAACTGTGAATCCGCTTCTGCGCCTCATCAATGGTGATTTTGCCCTCAATGTGATCCTTTGCGGTGTCCAGCAAATATTCGGATGTATTGAGTCCGTCAACTGCCTGCAAGCCGATGGCTGTTTGCCATGCCTCGCTTTTTTCGGCTCTGTCAGGTTCGCCCTGCTTTATATATTCTTCAAGTTCAAATTGCCAATTCTTATCCGGCATATTTGCACCTCATTCCTTGCTCAAATCTTCCGTCTTGAAGGTCGTGTAACCCTCGTAATAATAGCTGTGGTCGATGCCCTTCATATAGACCTCACGGCTATCCACCTCATCGGTGAGTGCATTTTTCAAAAGATGTTTAATTTCAATATCTTTTATCGGGCTGCGCTCCATGGCGAGAAGATAATCTTCTTTATCCACCTTGCTCCAATCAACAACTTTGTGAAGTTCTGTTTTGAAAATGAGGTCGAGCCAAATGTGGGTGCTGCGCCCGTTTCCTTCTCGGAAGGGGTGGGCAATATTCATTTCCACATACTTTTCGACGATTTCATCAAAAGTGGACTGCGGCATTTTATCAATGTTGGCAAGTGCCGCTTCGAGATACATCAGCGGCGCAAAGCGGAAGTTGCCTTTTGAAATGTTTACGGTTCTCAGTTCTCCGGCAAAATCGTAGATTTCATCAAAGAGATACTTATGAATTGCTTTGAGGGTAGAGAATTTTCCCGCTTCCAATTGATCAAGCAATCCGCTTTCAAAAAGCTCAAGCGCCTTTTTCTTGCTGATGCGTTCTTCCTCGCGGGCAAGGTCGGTAGAACTTGTCAGCCCCAATTTATTTTCAAGTGCCATATTGCACCTCCCGATTAACTTACAAGATATTTAAGCACAAAAAACAGTCCGATAAGCGCTGCAATAATCAATAACACAATCCATCCGGTGGCTTTCCGCACTTTCTTTTTTGAGGAAACCGGCTGTACAGGATATGTATACTGTAACTGTGGAGATTGGCTTTGCTGTTTTGGTTTTGCGACAGGCTGAGGTTTTGTCGCCTTGCGGTACATAGCAAGCGGGTCGCTTTGATTCATAATTCTATCGTAAAAGTCGTCAATCCACTGTGCATCGCCGTATTCGCACATGTTTTCTTCCGTGCAATTTGGCTCGTGGGCGATTTGGTTTCGAATCCACCGATAGTGCTTTAATTGTTTCAGGTCGTCATTCCAACTAAAAACATAGAGTGGGGCAGATGTCAGTCTTGACATATCATCAATATAAGCCGAAATGCCGTGGTTACCGTCATAAATTTCATTGCACAACTTTTCAAGTCGTTTGTAAGAATCTATAAATTCCATTTTCTCACCGCATTACTTGTCCGCCGCAATGCCGGATTTCATCCAGGCGTCCACTTCACTTATTTTGAATTTCCACAGCCTGCCGATCTTTGCGGCGGGCATTTCTCTGCGCTCGATCCAGTCAAGAACGGTATCACGGCTGACGCCCAAATATTCCATAATTTCTTTCATCGAATACCAGCGTTCAAGATTGTTATCCATAGCGGAACCCTCCGTTTTCACGAAAATACAATACTACAAAATATATTATACCACATTTTTTGAGATTTCACAAGGCTTAATAGGGGTTTATTCGGGGTTTGTAGGAAAAAATCATAAATCGCACGGCAGAAAAAAGCCTTCTTTCGAAAAAATCGAGAGAAGGCTTTGAAACTATCCCTGCCCGCCTGTGCGTGGCGGATGATAAAACGGCAGCCCTGGCTTTGCGTTATGGCTATTGATGCGGGGCAGGTTTTCCAGCGGAATGGCGTAGAACCGCTCCTTGATGAAATTCCCGTTCATGTTGTCGATGATTTTTGCGGCCTGTTCTGCGTAAGCGCCGGTCACATCAAATTCCGCAAGGCGGATGATCTGAAAGCGATGCTTCCCGGCGGCGGTATACAGAATCTCTCCGGCTTTTCCGTCACCGTAGGGTGTATAGGCGTAAGCGGCTGACTGCACTATTTTCTTGTCTTTTTCTTTTATAACCGTTATAGCCGTTTGCTTTAAGAAAACGCCGTCGCAAAAGCCCATGTCGCACAGTTCCTTGGCAAACTTTTCGATTGCCGCTTTGCGTTTTTTCTCAATGCTTTTTTCGCCCGATGCGCCTTGTTTCAACGCAATCTCCGCATAGGTGTTTGGCTTGAAAATGCCAAAACAGTCAAAACACACGCCGAGGGAAAGAGATAAAATTTGCTTATCCTTAGGTGTGATTTTATCGGCGGCGGTGCGGAAATAGGTTCGGTAAATACTGCGCAGCACTTCCTCGAACAGAGATACGGACGGGTCTTCAATCAGTTCGTCTGAAACAGTGCCGTCCGCCGCGCTTTCGTTTTCTTCTGTCGGTACAATGCCGACGGGATATTCGCAAGCCTTGCCGACTGCAACAAGCTCGGTAACTTTTTTCTCGACAAAACCGGTTTCCTTTACGGCAAGCGCAATGCACTCATCGACAGAAAGTTCGGGAGCGCTGTTATAAATACGCATAACTTTACGCAGTTCGGTATACCCGTTTTGCGTCGGCGCGGTGCAGGCATTTTTCGTTGTGCGGATATAATCCAGTTGCTGCGTTACCGCTGCTTTTTTCACATACTGCAAAAGCGGAATGGGGTCGGCGGCATCATAGCCGAGGAAAGCAAACCACAATGTTTCCAAAAAGATTTGCTTGATGTCCTCGCTGTCATCCGCAGACAGATTATAATGTGCAACGAACCGTTCGGCACGGCTTTGCAGCACCGGCTCATACGCGCGGATGAATGCTTCAAAATATCCTTTATCACGGCACTTAATTGCCTCAACGAAATATGCGTTCAGATCATCGAACCGCACGCCGCTTTTATCGCTTTCGGTAAAGGCAGATGCGCGTTCGATTTTTTCTTTGCAGAAATATTTGATACGCAGAATTTCATCGTTGATTTCCCAAAGCCGCAACTTACCCGAACGGACAGAAGAAAGAATATCGTTCCATATCGTCGGCTCGTGCAGCCGCTTATCCGTAATGCCGCAAAGCAGTTTTTCGGCAGCCTTTTTGTATTCGGCGTCCATACGCGCACCTCCTTCCCAAAGAAAAAACAGAATTATTTTTTACCCAGTGCCGCCTCTGCCTCGTTGATCAGGTTTCGCAAAACCATATCCTGCTCATACTGATTTTGCGCGTACTCGAAATCAATCTGTGCCTCTTCATAATGCCGTTTGGCAAGTTCAATCGCCTTATCGCACACATCTATATCGTATTTGGCGGACGGCAGGTTTTTATTGGTTTTATGCTTTTCATTGCGCAGAGAATCGTATCTCTTTTTCCAAATCGCATATCCGAAACCGTCCTTTTTCTTTTGCTTCGGCATATTCAGTTTGTTTTTTGCAACGTATGCGCATGGAACGCCGTATTCCGGATTGACGGTGCTGCAATACAGCTGTTTATGTGCGGTTTGCATAAAGAAAAATCGGTGGCAGATTCCGCACTGCCAAGAATAATGCCCGGCGGCAAGCCCCTCGAACATATCGGTAACATAAAAATTGAGCATACGGTTAAACACCATGCGCCTGCCGAGGACGCTGCTGCTTTCGGCTTCTATGATTACGGGGGCGACTTCTACGGTCGGGTGCAGGGTGAAATTGTTGAAAGCGCCTGTATGGTTGCTTTGCATTATTTTTTCGGTGATTTCGGGATCACCGAACACTGTCCGCGCAAACTCCGCCAGTTCCGATTTGGTTCGTTTATCGTTTTCCGTGAGATTGACAAAGAACATATTTGCCACGCTTAAAAAATTGAGTGTGTCTCCGGTGAGATAGATATAAGACGAAACGATCCAGGAAAACGCCGTCATATGGGCGCGCAGCTTATTTTTATACGGCAACTGCTCATAAAAGAACGTGCCGTGTTTTCGGAAATCCTCTTCGTAGTGTTGCAACGCATCTTGATAGAAAAAATTGTTCAGCGCCGTATACTCTCCGTCTATGTCAAAATAGCAAAACGGCGGAACAGCTTTGATGCAGTCCAAGATGTCAAAAAGGCTGTTTTTTATTTCGGAAAACAACTCCGTGGAATATCCCTCGTCGGTCCAGCGGCAGCAAAGCGCATATAAGGCATCACCCTTGTAAAAAAGTGTCTTTACCCATTCGGGAGGGAGGCAAAGAATATCGTGTGTGACCTTGCCGGTGGGATATTGCTTTCCGTTAAGCCGAATATCAGCGTCGCCGAAATCAACGGCAAAATGGCTCAAATGTGTTTCGCCCACGGGTTTTGTTTCAATCAGATTCATGCGCGCCACCTCGTTTCCGTAATCAGTATATCATAAAATCATTTCGCTGTCATCGAAAATTACAAAAATTTCAGAAACGAATTTTTGCGCTCACAGCATTTTATGTGATTTTTCTGTTTTCAGCCATTAGATAGATAGGAGAGCGAAAGCATCGGTTCCGCCGCCGCTGCTTTTGCTCTTACTTTTTTACAAGGAGATTTCAGTATGGCTGACGAAAAAACAAAACTCGCCGTTATCGACGGCGAAACCTTAATGGACATGAAACTTCCGCCGACAAAGTTTTGTGTCGACACGCTGCTGCCGCAGGGGCTGTGTATCCTCGGCGGCGCGTCAAAGATCGGCAAATCGTGGTGGGTGCTGGATCTGTGTGTGCGTATTGCAAAGGGCGAACCGATGTGGGATTTGAAAACGACCGGAGGAACAACGCTGTATCTTTGCTTGGAGGACACCCTGCGCCGCGTTCAGAACCGTCTGCTTTGCATCACCGACGAAGTGCCGTCCAATGCGTTTTTTGCTACCTCTGCCGGAACGCTGTCCGACGGTCTGTGCGAACAGATACGGAATTTTGTGAAAGAGCATCCCGACACGGTTTTTGTTGCGGTGGATACCTTTCAGATCGTGCGCAACAACAGCATCGACAC
>ERZ1026780.104-NODE-104-length-71481-cov-5.594657_pt1 | contig 71481 bp, 55 predicted proteins | sample MGYA00380126_ERZ1026780 | MGnify/ENA primary metagenome ERZ1026780 (study PRJEB33269, sample SAMEA4719762) | human gut metagenome | biome: human-associated habitat; feature: organic feature; material: feces | place: Cameroon | collected 2013-10 ... | reverse complement strand
ATGTATTATAATAATAAAGATTGGGATTGTCAAACTTTGTTAGAGGACAGGTAAAATATGATTAAAACCAAAATGGCAGAAAGATTAAAAGCTAATCAAATGTCAGACACCTTTACAAACGCAATTTTTTTGACTCTTTCAGGAGGATTTCAGGACGCTTATACATATCTTTGCCGCGGAAAGGTTTTTGCAAACGCTCAAACCGGCAACATTGTTCTTATGAGCACGCATTTTTTCGAGGGAGAATTCGGGCTGATTCTAAACTATCTTATTCCTGTAATTTCTTTTATATTCGGAATATGCATTGCCGAAATACAGCATATCTTCTTTAAAAATTACAAAAAGATACATTGGCGTCAAATAGTTTTGGCATTTGAAATCCTTATACTTTTGGCCGTCGGATTTATACCGAATAACTTAAACATACTCGCTAACGCTCTTGTTTCTTTTGTGGCGGCAATGCAGGTTCAAACATTCCGCAAGCTACGCGGAAACGCCTATGCCAGCACTATGTGCATAGGCAATATGAGAAGCGGTTCGGAGGCACTCTGCAGCTATTTTAAAACGCACAACAAAAAGCTGCTTATAAAGGCTATTGAATATTTCAGCATCATATTTATGTTTGCCGTCGGTGCCGGATTCGGAAGTCTCGCGGCAGACAGATGGGGCATCCGCTCAATTTGGTTCTCATGTGCATTTTTGTTTATAAGCTTCATCATTATGTTTATACGCCTTGAAATTGAAGAAGAAAAAGAAGAAGAACTTGAAAAGGCTGTTGAAAACGAATTCAAATAAAATTTAAGCAGGCAAAGCGTTTAAGCCTTGCCTGCTTTTTTACTGTTTCTTTGCGGCATTTTTCATATGCAGTTCTTTCATACCCTCAACCTCGTCGCAAATTGATTTTAAATTGCATGTGTTGCAATCAAGAAGCACATTATCAAGTATATGATTCAGAGCATCGGTTGTTTGCCTTACTTTATCGCAAATCATACCGAGTTCATCAAAACGGTCGAAATCGGTAATAAATATTATCTGCACACTCTTCACCGTAGGAAATTCGAGATAAGCCTTGATAAGCGATGAACCGTAATCCGAGAATGTCACACCGTTTTTTACCGCTTTTTTGCTGACTCTTATCTGCTCCCGCATATTAAATGCAGAAGCCCTTGTCATAAATCCCTCGGGACAAAAGCTGTATTTTAGACGTTCAAGCTCTTTTATTTTATTAAAAGCCGATTGTTCTTCACCGATATCTTCAATTTCAAGAAAAACTATTTTCCCGAAACAGCAATCCGACCTTATTTCGGGAATATCTTTCCCGTATAGATATGTGCAATTGTCAAACTTCATACTGCCGCTCACCGCGACCGTGCTTACACACGGCTTTTGACTTCCGCCGAGTTCATATGCCGTTTCTTTCAATAAAAGTATGGAATTATCTTTTTTTATTTTAAGCGTCGGTTCACTATAAGAAAACCTTTTGCCGTTTTCCGGCAAAAGGTTTTTTATTTGCCCGATAAGCCTGTCATAAAGCTTCATTAAAGTTTTCTGTCCTTTTCAAGCGAATCATAATGCTTGCCGAGCGCATCATATATCTTACGAACAAGCTTCATATCGAGATTGAAAAAATAGATGCAAAATGTGAGCACAAAAAGCGCAGCAAGAACAATTAAAATTATAATTAAAGCTTTCATTTACGCCATCCCCTTTTGTCTTGCATACTCAGCAGCACCAAGTGCGCCCATAAGCTGAGGGTCAATCGGAAGGTCTACTACCTTTATTTTCAGAACGTGTTCAATGGCACGTTTGAGCCCTTCATTTTTAGCACAACCGCCGGTAAGCGTTATGCTGTCGGTAGCACCTGCTTTTTTTGCCATAACGAAACAACGCTTGGCAACTGCAAGCTGAATGCCTGCCGCTATCTCATCCATAGGTTTGCCCTCGCCTACAAGAGAAATAACTTCTGATTCGGCAAATACAGTACATTGTGCCGTTATAGGAATAGTATTTTTGGCTTGGAGAGACAATTTACAGAAATCCGGAAGTGACATTTCAAATGCGTTTGCCATCGCTTCAAAAAAGCGTCCTGTGCCTGCGGCACATTTATCGTTCATTGCAAAATTCTTAACCGTACCGTCGGTGTCTATTGCAATGCCCTTTACATCCTGACCGCCGATATCTATAATCGCCTTTACACTCGGGTCTGTAACATGTACACCCATTGCGTGGCAACTGATTTCAGATATATTTTCATCGGCAAACGGAACTTTATTTCTGCCGTAGCCGGTACCTATAAGATACGTAAGATCCTCGGGAGAAGACAATTCCGGGACTTTAGATATAGCCTCTCCGAGAGCAAGCTCGGCACTCTTCACCGGATTTATTTTACTTCTTACGGTAGCATCGGCAATAATTTTACCGTTTTCATCTAAAATTACACATTTTGCATACGTTGACCCAACGTCGCATCCGCCAAAATATTTCATAAACACTCTCCTATCTTTTACCAAGCCATTGTATCGTCGAAATCGACCAACGTCGGATCAACGGGTTCTTCCTGAAGCACGGTGGTCATATATTTGTTGATCTGCTCGCGCATGTCACGGCGTGAAACGGTTCTCGGATCCATAAGGTCCTGATCAACCCAAATGAAGTTGATGTTTCTTTCTCTTGCCTGGTCATCAAAAATACCGTTAAGCCCATCCATACCCTTGCATGAAATCTGATTATACATTATCACGGTGTCGGCATTATATTCATCGCAAATGCGCCAAAGTTCATCAAGTACATTCTGATAGCCGCCCTTGGTATGCTTACGCATTGTGGTACGCTGAAGAGTTTTTGCATATGTGGCAAGCGATCTTTCTTTGTCCTCGGTATCATACATTATGTAAGATATCATCGTCTCCATATCCATAACAACATTTATGCCCCAGCAATTTTCGAGCCAATTTGCAAGGCTCGTATAATAGTTTGCAGGACAAGACCAAACTATAGCTCTGTGTCGCATTTCCTTGGAAACATGTTCTTTTCTCTCATAGCCTTTCATCATAAGCTTATTAACCTTTTTATCGGTTTTAATAAATATCTTATCGATTCCGCCGGAGAGATGGAAGTAAAAAAGTCTGTACAGCCAAAATGTGGCGCCGGTCATCTGAGGATAATCGGTTTTGTTGACATCCCATTTTTGCAGCTCATATTCAAGCTGTTTGTTGTATATCTTCATAGCGGAAAAATATGCGTCCCAGTCGAACTTTTCGCCTGTCTGTTCCTCTATAAATCTGATGCAAGATTTAACCTCGTCAACGGCATATTTCTGCACTTCTTCTTCGGTATATCTAAGCGGAACATTAACAACATGAGACGGAAGATTGAAACGCCTGTCGATATATGACGAGTTCATTGTTGAGCCGTCGCACGGCATATTGCATGATAAAAAGCATTTACCGAACATCGGGTAATCGTCGTTTATTGCCACGCCTGCCTCCGCAGAGGGAAGAGGACAAACATCGGCGGGAACGCCGTAACTCTCGGTTATATCAAGATACGGCGGCGTTATATTTTGATCAACCATTGATGACAAAAAAATCGGTATAGTCTGTACGGGAACACCGTATAAATTCGGAAAACCCGCCATTATTTCAAAAGAGAAAAGCTCATCCATACAAACTGTTTTATCCGAAAACTTGTCATTCGGATGAAAATGCTTATCATGTTTAAAAAGCATATGTATCATATTACATGTATGCTTAATCATCGCATTAAAATGAAGATGCGCTATGCGAAGGTGTGTTCCGCGCGTACCCTCCGTATGACGGTCTATCCACGCAGGAGCCGCGAGGTAACTTGCCATCCAGCGATAATTCCACAGACCTTTTATCGTCGACACGGGTGCTTTGAGGACCATAACTATCATATCTTTCCAAGTTATGAGCCAACGATAGTAATCATACATTGTGTCTTTAAGTCCGCGCCACTCGCGGTGCTTTAAAAGTCCGGTCTTATCTTCATGCAGCAGACCGAGATTTTTAGGCTGATTTGCCACGTTACTTCGCCTCCTTTGCTTTTTGTATATTCTTAATTTCAAGGCTTTCTACAAATGCTTGAACGCGAGTTCGAAGCTGACCCGACGCGCTTGCCGTATACTGTCTGTCGACCGAAACCGACGGAATTCCGAATTCGTTTGTTATAATATGTGATGCAAGTGCCCTTTCGTATCCCCAGTATTCACAGAACTTTATCTGCTCATATATTACACCGTCTGCGTGATACGTGTTTACGAGGTCACGCACATAGGTTTTTCTGCCCTGTACCTTTTCCTTGCTCATATAACGCGGGCATTGGCATGTCTTCATATAATGCAATACAATCTGAGATAAAACATCATCGGTATCATTGAGTTTAATTTCTTCTCTGCCGGGAAGTGAACCGAAGCAAAAGCGATCGGCAACTACGAGAGCACCGGATTCTTCAATAAGCTTTGTGAAATCCGGATCGTCCATTTCAGAACCCACGACAACAACTTTTGCACGATAATTTTTCTTTTCGTCAGGAACTCTTGTTTTAAGCTCCTCTGCGGTCTCTCTGAGCTTGTCGATTATCAAATACTTAGGACAGCAATATGTAACAAGATTTATTACGTGAAATTCATATCCGGTTATTCGCGGATTTTCTTCTTTGCGATATTCACCTATTTCTGTTATGAGACGACAAACTTCGTTATGCTCTTCAACAGCTTTACGAAGCGCAGCGTCGCTTGTATCAACGCCGTAAACATCATGCAGCTTATCGAGCACCTTAACTCGCATCTGCTCTGTATAATGTCTGACTGTATGCGGTTCGATTTTAAAAGGAATATCGGCAACGGAAACGAAAAACTTATCGTTTTGTACAAGATTCAAGAGCGTAAAATGCTCGTATGTACGATTCATTTCGGAGCATGATTCCGAGCCTATAAGAGCAGAAAGGAAATTATAGCCGCCCTCAATACCGCGCTCCAAAAGAGCCTTGGAGTATCCGCACAGATACGAACTGAGATAATAAGTTGCAATATCCATAGAACCTGTTCTCGGAGCTCTGAGCCTTACCGAAAAGCAATCATCTACATTGAGCAAAACTTCCGGGATATGATAGCAGGTATACGCAATCGCTTTTTTACCATCACCTATTGCCTGCTGCACAAGCTCATTGTTTGCCTCCTGAAGCAGGTTTTCAAAATAAATCAGATGTTTCAAATCTTTCATTGCAGCACCCCTATTTTAGTTAAAGCCTCCCGTACGCCCTTTACCACCGGAGAAGTTTCCGGCAAATTAAACACATTCTCGCCCTGTATGTCAAACATAGCGAGATTTGTGTCATTCGGAATATAACTGAGGACCTCAACACCGTCGATATTAATATAATCCTTTAATGACTCGTCCGTCATACGATTAACTATTGCACCGATTTTATCATACATAACAAGATCATCGGCAACACCTTTTATTGTTTTTATTACTTGGCATCCTTTTTTGCTGGGATCCGTTATTAAGATAAGATGCGTTACTCTCTCCATAACACGTCTGTTAATTTGCTCTATTCCTGCCTCACCGTCAATAACAACATAGTCAAATTCGTCGGAAAGTATGGAGATAACCTCTTTAAGATATGAATTTATTTTACAATAGCACCCTGCGCTCTCGGGTCTTCCAACAGCAATGAACGAATATCCGTCTGTCTCGACAAGAGCGTCGAAAATACGGTACTTGGCTTCGCCTAAAAGCTCGACGGCTCCTCTAGTATCGCCCTCGTCCACGGAAGCTATAATCTCTTTGCGAATATCATCAATGGTCATTTTGACGTCTATTCCGAGAGCGGTCGAAAGACCTACTGCCGGATCGGCGTCTATGGCAAGTATCTTTTTATCGGGATACTTTTCCGTAAGGCACCTGACGATAGTAGCAGATAATGAAGTTTTGCCTACCCCGCCTTTGCCCGCGACTGCAATAATTGTTGATTTACTCATTTCACATCACCGAAAATTATTATACACCTTCGCTTTAGAGTGTGCAATAAAAATTGTTAACATTTTGACAACTTTTTTCTTAAAAAGAGCGGTGTTTAACAACACCGCTCCGAAATGCAAAACTGAAATCACTCCGAAACCTCAACCGATTCCGAACTAAAGATATCAGACCAATGCGAATAGTATTCAAGCTGCTTTAAAAGCTTACGCGCCTGAATATACGCATATGCTTTTTTATGGAAATGATCAAGCTCTTTTGACGCTTCTTTAAGTGCCGCTGATTTTGAACGTATTTCTTCTTTTGTGGACTCGCTCATTGCATTTGCGGCGTTGTATTTATCCATCGTGGGCTCTGTTATTCCGTAAAGCTCTTCTACCGAGAGAGATAAAAGCTCTTTTGCTTTTTCGGTTTTCTTTATCATTTTAGGATCATTAAAACGGTCTTTTTCGTTTACAACAATTTGAAGAGCTTTAATTTTATTTTTAAGCTTTCTCTTCTCCTTGCCCTTTACGTTGTCTATTCTGTCACGACAAGTCTCGAATTCGTTTACTGCATCGGCATATATATTTTTTGCTTCTTCGAGCTCTCCGTCAGATAAAGAGTCTGTCGCATAATCCTCGAGTGCCGCCCTGATTTTAAGCACGGCTATATGAGACTCGTGTTCCTCTTCGGTTAGAGTGTACATTGTAATAAACGGAATTAACGAAAGCATATATCCCACTGCCGCAATAGCAATCATCCCTTTTGAAAGAGGCTCTCTGAAAGACACATTGTAAAGGTCATCGTAATTATTTACCAGTCCGTAGTGATTTTGCATTATAACCGTCTGTATAAGATAAGTTACGCCCATCGAAACAAATGTTCCGATTATCCCTACAAATTGACTCATAAGCCCTTCAAGGCGCTCCCCTGTCTTATACTGCTGATAATCAAGCACGTCTGCATTCATAGCACCGTCGGTTATAAGTGTAAATGTCGAGAAAAATCCCCTAAGCCATATAAAAACAAACAGTACCCATATTTGCTCTATAAAGGCATACATACCGGCAAAGCAGAAAACAGAACAAACAACGTACATAATAAACAAATTGCGTTTACCGATTTTTCTTATCAAAAACGGCGATAAAAGCATAGCCGGTGTTGCAGCTGCTCCGATGATTGTTGTAAGCGTACCGTTTAAAACGCCCTGCTGCTCCGTGGTAAGACCTAAAGTATCTTTAATACCGTAATAAAAATACCATGTTGTTACATTGCCGACGCCAGCCTGTAAAAGAATAAACCACGAAGTTATTGAGCGCGCCCATTGATATTTATTCTTTATACCGGCACCGATGCCCTGGAAAAACGGTACCTTAGGAGTGTAATCCTTTGAAACAATTATTCGTTCCTTTGTTCCCGTATAGCTTAAAATGCCTATCAATGCTCCGCCGATACCGAATACAGGCATAATTATACGATATGCGTTTATATGCTCGAGTCCGCCGGCAAATCCGGCAACTATCGGTACAACAAAGCCCATTACCGAGGGTGCCAAAGAGTATATAAATGTCGATATTGTTATGACATCCGCACGCTCCGTCGAATTCGGGCTCATAACCTGTACAAGAGTTGTATACGCTTGGTCGTAAAACGGATAACAAAGCTGGAGCATCATATAGGTAATAAACAGCGACCATAGTTTTCCGTCATAACTCATACTTTCAAACGGTAAAAAAGCAAACACCGTGGTTACAACTGCCGACGGTATGCCCGCATAGATAAGATACGGTCTGAATTTACCGTTTTTACTGCGCGTGTTATCAATTATCATACCGCGAAGCGGGCCTAAAAACATACCAATTACCGTTGCTATAAGATTGAGCTTTACAAGATCTCCGTTTTTTAGTCCTAACGCAGCTCCGGCAAGAAGACTTGTTGCCGAAAGTCCGATATAAGAGACCGTGTACAATACAAATTTGACTCCGATACCGCCTATCGAATAAGACAAAATCTCCTTATACGGTATATACCGGCCTTCAGGCGGATTTTTCCAATGCTCTTTTACCGATTTTAAAGCATTACCGACTTTATTCTTTGACTTCTCCATAAAAAACTCCCTAACGCTCTTCTTGTTTTTGTCATAATGCACAAAATACCATTACAGTTTAAATGAAATATATTAAATTGTCAATAGTAATATCCGCCGCAGAGTTACATTTAGACTTACAGATTAAAAATCATAAAATAAAAAGCATTTACAATATACGGAGAGATAAAGTATAATACCAATGATGATTCAAAGAGAGGAATTGGAAAAATGAAAAAGACGCTGAACGGAAAATGGCAATTCAGAAAAGTCGGTGATAAGCTATACAAGGAAGCCACCGTACCCGGCTGCAACTACCTTGACCTGATGGCAAACGGAGATATTCCGGACCCATTTATCGGCCTTAATGAAAAGGATGTATACTGGGTCGGCGAAACAAATTGGGAATACAAAAAGACTTTTAAAATAACCGAAGAAGAATTAAACTGTGACGATATACTGCTGACCTGTGAAATGCTTGATACAATATGTGATGTTTTTGTAAATAATATGCTTGCTTTTTCCGGCAGGAACTGTTTTACAGCTTACAGCGTATCAATAAAAGAACGTCTTGTTAAAGGTGAAAACGAAATAAGAATATTGTTTCGTTCCCCGGTAAATTATGTTAAAGAAAAATACAAATCCTGTCCTACTCCCATAAATTCAAACGGTCAGAACGGTATTGTTCATATACGCAAACCGCAATGTCATTTCGGTTGGGACTGGGGTCCGGTATTGCCGTGCAGCGGTATAACAAAGGAAATAAGTCTTGAGTTTGTAAACGGTGCAAAAATTGAATATCTTTTTGCGTCACAAACGCTCAATGCCGACGGTACTGCCGTTATCTCCGTAAGATCCGATATAAAGGCATATAAAGATTACGAATGTTCGTTAAAGGTTGTATTGCCGGACGGCAGCACACTCGAAAAAAGCGGCACAGAAGCCGACTTTACAATAACCGAGCCTGAGCTTTGGTGGACATACGAATTATCCGGCAAAGCAGAGCAGCCGTTGTACGAAATAAGTGCAGCAGTTGTTTCCGGCGGCAAAGAAGTCGATTCCGATTCTAAAAAAATAGGAATCAGAAAAATTGAATTAAACAGAGAAAAAGATGAATACGGAAGAAATTTTCAATTCAGATTAAACGGTATCCCTCTTTTCATCAAGGGCACAAATTACATACCGCCCGACAGCTTCATAACGAGGTTTACTTCCGACAAGCTCGAATATTTAATTGACACAGCCCTGTTTTCAAATATAAATATGATACGTATTTGGGGCGGCGGATACTACGAAAGCGACGAATTTTATAATCTCTGCGACAAAAAAGGAATACTTGTTTGGCAAGATTTTCAATTTGCCTGTCAAGCCTATCCGTTCTTTGATAATGACTTTCTTGACAATGTAAAAGAAGAGGTTAAGTACAATGTAAAACGCCTCTGTCATCATCCCTCTCTTGCTGTATGGAACGGCAACAATGAAATTGAGGATATGCATATGGCTTGGGTACATATGCAAAAGTATGTCAAATGGACAGAGAAATTCTTCTATCATATACTTGAACCCGAAATAAGAAAATATGACAAAAACACTCCGTACACACCCGGTTCGCCTGTAGGTGAATCTCATAACGTCGGAGTAGAAAGCGACAATGTAGGCGACACTCATCTGTGGGGCGTATGGCATGGTTTGAAGCCGATGAATTATTACCGCAAACGTATGACGCGTTTTTGCAGCGAATTCGGCTTTGAAAGCTTGCCGGATATAAAGGCTATCGAAAAATATGCAAAGCCTTCCGACTATTCCCTTTCGAGCGATGTGTTTAAGTCCCACCAAAAATGTGCCAACGGCAATGACAAAATGATATATTATATAGCATCGAGGTTTAATTTACCAAAGAACTTCAAGGATTATGTTTATTTGTCACAGGTAACGCAAAACGAATGTATCGCAGACGCCACCGAACATTGGCGCAGAAACAAGGGCAGATGCAACGGTTCAATGTACTGGCAGTTTAATGACTGCTGGGGTGTATGCTCTTGGTCAAGTCTTGATTACTACGGCAATTATAAGGCCTTACAATACGGCGCAAAGCACTTTAACGCACCGCTCAGCATATCGATTGAAAATACAAGCGACTATATACGTGTTTTTGTACTGAATGATTTAAACGAAAGCAAAACAGTTGATGCGGAATATGAAATGTTTGATTTTGAAAACGGAGCTCTTGAAACAAGCAAAAGAACACTAACCGTCGGCGCCGTAAAAAATTCCGTTGCTTTTGATTTAAATGTTCCGTTTATTTGCTCGGAATACGATAAAAAAAGAACAGGCGTTGCAGTAAGACTCTATGAAAACAGTGCCCTTATTCAGCAAAAAACTGTTCTTTTCTGCCGCGAAAACGAGCTTCACTTGCCAAAAGCCAAGCTTAAAACCGTTTTTGAGAAAACGTCAGACGGATTGAATGTTACTGTGTCATCCGACAAATATGCTCGCCTTGTCAAAATTGAAAGCAGCAAAAGCACTTTGCCGTTCAGCGATAACTTTTTCGACCTGCTTCCGGGTCAGAAAAAGACTGTAACGATTAAAAATGACACGGCTGTTTCACCTACCGAGCTCAGAAACAGTATTACGACATACTCCCTCTCGGACATACCGTTCAGTAATAATAAGCTTGATACAAAGTTTAAACAGCTCAAGGTCTTTTTATCGCCGACAAATATATCAAACGCCATATACCACGGCAGACTTACAAAGGATGTCGAAATTACCGAATAAACCAAAAAAGAGTCTCAACGGTTGCCATAAGCAATCATTGAGACTTTTTTTATTCAAGAACAATTTTAAAGCATAACGGCAAGGTCGTTTGCGGAATTTCCATAAGTTTAAGTTCCATATATTTTTCGGTTCGGCTGATTATTATCGGTGAGTGATTACCGAGGAGCTTTACCGAATATACAATTGCGTCCTGCGTTATCTTTTTAAAGTTCTTAATTCTTATTACACCGTCATGTGTCGGTTTCATTTGGAAAACGTAAACCGCTCCGTCCTTATATGTAAAACGAAAATCCTTTTCGGTATACTTTTTTGTCTTATTATCCTTAAAGGACCCGTCCTTTGTATTGACTTTTCCTTCGCCGAAGGTTTTCCACGGCACCGTATCGTATATCCCCTCACCGTTAACCTTAAGCCAATCGCCGATTTCGTTCAAAACCGCGGTTTCTTCATCTGTAATTGAGCCGTCGGGTTTCGGGCCGACATTTAAAAGCATAACACCGTTTTTACTTACAATATCGATTAAATCGCATATAACATGATATGCCGACTTAAACTTGTTATTTTCGGTATATCCCCATGAATTTTTAGCTATTGAAGTGCAGGTCTGCCACGGTACGGGCGAAATATCTGTCAAAGCTCCCCGTTCAACGTCAAACGTAGCACTTCCCGGAGCAAAAGCCTGCAGCTTATAATTTATCGTAACTTCGGTTCCCCATTCTGCGGCACGGTTATAATAATATGCTGCGAATTTCTTTAAATACGGTTTAAACGCCCTGTTATGTATCCACCAATCGAAGTAAACAACTTTCGGCTCGTATTTATCTATCAGCTCACATATGCGGACAAGCCAATCTTTCAAGAAATCCTCCGTCGGAGGTACAGAACGGCAGTTTGATGCCGTTACGCCCATTTTATCGGATGACAACTCCTTGCAATAATAAGCAGGTCCGTAAAAGTCGGCATATCTTTCATCGCATACATCGCTGTCAAATGTTCTGCCCATATTCATAAAGAAATAATGCTCGGCGCGATGATTTGACGCACAAAAGGCAAGTCCGACATTTTCCACAGCCGTTTTCAGTTCTCCGAGAACGTCTCGTTCCGGTCCCATATTTACACTGTTCCAACGATTAAACTCGGTATTATACATGGCAAAGCCGTCGTGATGTTCAGCCACCGGCATTACATATTTTGCGCCGCTGTTTTTAAAAAGCTCCGCCCACTTTTCGGGATTGTAGTTTTCGGCTTTGAACATCGGTATAAAGTCCTTATATCCAAAGTCCTTTTGATTACCGTACTTTTCACGGTGGTGCCGATATGCCGGCTTTGATTTATCATACATCTCACGCGAATACCACTCATTGCCGAATGCAGGTACGCTGTATATTCCCCAATGAATAAAGATGCCGAATTTAGCATCCTTATACCATTCCGGTGTCTTGTGTTTACATAAGGATTGCCAACTGTCGGTATAAGGCCCCGAATCGATAACGGAATCAATCTGTTTTAAATAATCCTTTTCTGTCATAATTTTTTTACCCCAAAAGCTCATAGCTCAATGTAATACTTTTATGTAAGAGAGTCTTTATCCTGCAGAAGTGTTTTTTTCGATGAAGAAACGATGTTCTTTTTTTGCTCGGGATTTATATTTTCCGCCTGCTCCAAAAGATCGAGGCGGCGATTTATCTTCTTTTGGTTTTCAAGAACAATATCCATCTTTCTGTGCAAATCATCGATTATAAGCTCACTTTTTAAATTAACCTTAAAATCATTTTCTGCGCGTTCCCTGTCCTTGGCCTCTTGCCTGTTTTGACTCATCATAATAAGCGGAGCCTGTACTGCCGCAATACAAGAAAGCACCAAATTCAAAAGGATGAACGGATATGCGTCAAAAGCCTTATCTCTAAGCACTATATTCAGAACCATCCAAATAACCATTATAGCTATAAAGCTGAATATAAACGCCCAGCTTCCGGCAAAACGCGCAACAGCATCCGACGCACGCTGACCGAATGTGAGCTTGTCAGTCTTATCCGAATCCTTGGAAAGCTCGGTGTTGATAAGCTGATGTATCAGTTCTTCATCCGTAAATTCCTTATCCGTAACGTCAAGCAGTTCCTTTACTATTCTGCGACGTTCTTTTTTGTTGCTCATAATTTTTAATCCCTTTCAAGTTATTTTTCGGCATCGCTTTCTTTTGCGACACGTATGGAAATATCACACATATCATATTGCCTCTGATAAAAATTATATATATTTTAACATATCTTGATTTTTAAATCCACCGAAAACAAAAGTTAATTAAATATAAGCTTTAAAAAATATCATAAAAGACAAAACACTATGCCGATTTCGGGCATAGTGCTTTATTTGACACTTCTAACTGTCGAATGGGGCACTAATCAAAGCGATAAGCTCCCGTTTTGCAGACCTCGGCCTTATCAATATATACTTCTTTTCTCGACTTCTCGATGACAAGCTTTAAATTGTCTGTAACCACAGGTTTTTTAAATATTGCGATTTTTGAAAAGCCGATTATTGTACCCTCGTAGACGCACAAATCATTTGCATAAATTCTGAATTTCTCTACACTCTGTGATTTCGCAGTATCTTCACTGAGTCTCATACGGTCAACCGACTGCCTGTTAAACTTAAAATTATAGATGTTTTTATCATCGGACACGGTATACACGCTGTCTATTACACATTCGTCCTCTTTTTTTAGCCACTTGCCCATTTCGCATAGCAGTTTTACATCTCCGCCCGAAAAAACGCCCTTTTTATTCGGTGGGATATTGAGTATGAGAAGGCAATTGCCGCCTACTGAACCGTAATATATTTTCATAAGATGTTTTAGTGATTTTCGCGTTATAAACTGCATGGGGTGATAATACCAGCCTGTACGGATTGATACGTCAACTTCTGCAGGATACCACATAAATTCATCATAATTTTTAAGGAATTCTCTCGAACCGATGTCACTGAGCATTACGTCTCTGCAGCGTTTTTGAAACTTTTTCAAATCATCGTCCTGCTGACAGTTTGCGGCAATATTTTGCAGTTCGTACTGAAATTTCGGAACTACGCACCATTCGCTTTCACGTGCTTTTCCGCTCTCATTACCGACCCACCGAATGTCGGGTGCACAACCCGACACAACGATGTTAGGCTGAAGCTTGAGAGCGGTTTTCCAAATGCGTTTAAAATCATATTTCTGTTTCGGTTTGCCGTCCGCAGAAGAACCGCAGGCACCGTCAAGCCACAGCATAAATATTTCACCGTAACCGGTGAGCAATTCGGTAAGCTGTGCAATATAAAAATCATTATACGCATCGGTACCGTAAAGCTTTGAATTCCTGTCCCAAGGCGAAAGATAGACACCGAATTTAAGCAGTTTTGTTCAAATAAAGCTGAAATCGCCGACAACGTTCAATACTGCCGTTATTGAGGGAATCGGTAACGAAGTACAATATTTCAGATTACAAGCATTCATAAATGATGAATGGGTCACCGTTTACAGAAGCGAAAAAATACAGTCAATGAGAATTTGCAGCTTTGACGCGGTCACAACCGATAAAATAAGGCTCTCCGTTGACAAATTCAGAAACAACGATACTCCCGCAAAAATCAAATCAATAAAGCTCTACAATGAAAAATCAAGAGACGCCGAGAATTTTGAAGTTACGGCATATCAAAGGCTTGACGATGACATTCCCACGGAAATTCTTGCCAAAAGCGACGAATATGTAAAGAATTACGCAAAATTCTATGATGTTTACAGCACAATAATCGTTTTTGCTGCCGTTCAGTGGGACGAAAACGGAGATATGAATTTCGGCAGCAAGGGTGAAGATTATTTTGCCGAGCAAATTGCGGCTCTCAAAACAATAATCGGCAAACGGTCAAATCCCGAGCATCAGGTCAAGCTTATAGTGACCGCCCTTGCAGACGGTGCATGTGGCGATGGGCACAACGGTGTAAACACATATATGGCATCCAATTGGGAAAAGGTTGCAAATCAAATAGTTGATATGGCAAGAAAATATGACTTTGACGGTGTAGATATTGATTGGGAATACCCTGTCAGTCAGTCGGATTGGTCGAATTACGACAATTTTATTCAAAAGCTCAGCCGCGATTTAAAGGAATATAAACCGGATTCAATTATTTCCACGGATCTCTCTTCGGGTCAGCTCGGACTTTCAAAAGAGACATACGAGTGCATAGATCAAATTCAATTTATGGCATATGACGGCAACGATCAAGACGGATATCAAAGCTCACTCGAACAGGCCGAAGAGGGCCTCCGTGCTTTCAAAGCCAACGGTGCCGATATCAGCAAAATCAACATCGGTATAGCCGCATACGGCAGACCCGTAAACGGTTCGCCGTATTGGGCAACTTGGCACGCTCTTCAAAATAAAATACGACGGCAATAAAATCTCCATTGACAGCAACGCCCTGTATACACAAAAACGTGATTATAAATCGGTTCGTTATGTAAGACCGGTCGAGGATTTTTAAAAGAATTACTACAAATGCAAAAATAAAAATCCTAAAAACTGTGACACGCGCAAAATTATAAATCATACAAAGCAACAAAGGCGATAACCACCTTCTTCGGTGGCTGTCGCCTTTATCTTTGTTTCAGTATGCAGTTCGGAATGAGCTTTCGCAAAAGTCTAAGTTTCGTTCAGGTGAGAATGATATTCATCATAGCTATACTGAATATCATTCTCAAAGAAAACACCCGAGAACCGGTGGAATCTCCCTTACCTCCTCCGCAAGTGACGGAATTTTTTCTAAATAATGTCGGAGTCTTGAATAGTCAAAACACGTTTTCTTTGCAAATCAATGTATGTCTTAATTACGTTTTTTGTCGAGCGTTAACAATGTTCCGCGTAAGGATACGTTCTAAAAGAGCCTCACTGATATTATACAACGGAGGAACCGACAGAATACTGCGACGTTTACCGAATTTCACGGCATTTACAATAAAGTGCCGTTTTTATAATTAAATGACAAAGTGTAATTTTTGCCGTCTTTTTCATATGTCGTTTTTATTATGTCACCATTTTCAATTTCGGCCTTTAAAATTTTCGCCTGGTTTTTTGAGGTTATTTCAGTAAAAAAAGCAAGCTTTTCCTCGTCATATTCGCTTACATTATCCGACACAAACAACAAACTGCCGAACAACGAATTTACTGTTGCAAGAAGCTTTCGTTTGTTATAATCCATTTTAATATTATTATCGCGAATCAAAAATACATCAGGGTCATTCATAAACGCCCTGCCGTTTAATCCGCGGCGAAAAACAGTACACGCAACCGTATTGGGCGTACTTACATCCTCACGTACACCAAAAGGATTAAACCTCCAATCGAGAGAAACATCAGGTCCTATTCTGCAAAAATCCACCTTACCGAAACAAGGCATCAGCGGCACTCCGCAGCCGAGTATCAACTTATCGCCGACGCATTCCCTGATAAAATCCATAGCCTCGCACATAAGCTGACCACGTGATTTATTTTGTCGCGGAACTATACAGGCAGCATAGAGAAAATCAAGTTTAACCATATCGTAGCCCCACTCGTTTAATACGGTGTCAAAAACCTTTTGCAGGTATTTTCGCGCCTGCGGATGAAGAAAATCCACAACATAAAATCCGCCCCAATTGGCTCCGGCAACACAAGGCTTGCCGCTTTTATTTCTTACAAGCCAATCCTTATGCTCTTTGTATATAAACGAATCCTTAGTGGCGGCAAACGGTGCAAGCCAAAGCCCGGCAAGCATATTTTTGCCATGTATATTGTCGGCGGTATATTTCATTGAACTAGGGAACTTTTTTTCGTTGGTATTCAGCCAATCTCCTATTGCTTTTTGGTAACCGTCATCAATTTGGAAAATATCGACCTTTTGCGGCAACTCTGATATCGCCTCCAAATCACGTTTCACTATGCTTTCGTCAACATTACCGTAATAGTTGTACCATGTGGTATAGCCGTTCATCTTTTCTTTTTGTCGGCAGGAAATATTCATAAGAGAAAACCACCTGTCAAAAACGTCGTCATAAGCTCCTTTTAGCCTTACAAAGTCAATTATTGTACTTTCGCTGTCAAAAATTACGCCCTCAAGGTCTTTTTCCACCGAAAAAGTATTATTATTTGAGTTAAATCTTATGATGGTATATCCGGTTGATTCGTCCAGTGAAGCTATTAAGTCAATTTCATTTTGATTTCTCACATAACCGTATGAGTAACCGTAAAACTCCCCTGCTCTTTTCGGATGTTTGCAGAAAAACAAATCGCCTGCTGCACCGAAGCCTGTATTTTTATTGAACGGTGATTTCAAAAAGAAGTCGTTTACAATATTAAGCAAATCCATTTTTTCACTTGGAGCATATTCGCGGCTTTCTGTCCACGACCGATATCCGTTTACAAATATCCTTTGCTCCGGTGTAAACCGAAAATCCGACACAAGCCTAAATTCACAAAACTTTATCTTGTGTTTCGGTTTCAGTATTGCATTAAAGCGACCCTCTCCGGAGGAGATTTCAATTTCAAAATCTTTGGTTTTAAGACCGTGGGTCTTGTGTACTTTGCCTTCACATTCGTATTTAATGTTTAATTTATACATCACTATTCTCTCCTAAATCGGTTCAGTCCGGGTCAAACGAGCCCTCAAACTCATCATCGGAGCAAATATACTGCTCAAAATTAGATTTTTGATATACTTTGACGTAGTCCACCATAAAATCATCGGCAGCCTTTGAATCGTCAAATTTTCCTATTTTTTGAGCATGGGGTCCCCAGCCGTCGCCGGCATCAATTTCAACGGTAAGCCTTAAAAACTCCTTAACTCTTGAAACATCGCCGTCGGATGAAGCCCATGTAGGTTCACCGTCAATATAAAACACATAGTATTCCGGCGTCCATTTAAGTGCGTAAGTATGATAGCCGTCATAAAGATTTTGCGCAAGCTCGGTTATATATCCGTTACTCTTGGCACTTTTTCCGTAACCGTCCCACAACAGGGCGTGACCCATTTTTGATTTCTTAGAGTTTATAAATGCACTCTCAAAAATATCTATTTCAGTTCCGTCCTTGCCATCATTGCCGACTTTACGCATATTCGGAGATTGAAGCCAAAACGCCGACCAAAGCCCTTTGGAATTCGGAATTTTAGCCTTAACTTCAAAATAACCGAAGGCCTGTGAAAAAAGCAATTCATCATTTGTGCCCTTATTATTATTGTTATCTCCGATAATTTTACGTGTTTCAATTCCGCTTGTAAATCTCCCCTGCTTCGGACAATCGCCGTCACAGGTATGGTTATCTTCGTATCTTGAGTGTACTATTAAATTGGAATCTTTGACCTCAACCATAGTCGGGCACCACCAGCACGCCTGCTGCGGTTTATCTTTATTATCGCTTTTCCACCTTATCGCGTGCGGAGAAGTTGTCCATATCTCTCTGCTGCCTGTATAATTCTCTCCGAACACAATATTTTCGTTAAGATTATCACCGTTAAAATCATCTTCAAACACAAGATACCAACCATCTTCAGAAAGTGTGGGAACAGATAAATCATAGTTTTTTTTTTCTTCCCAACCAAAATCCTGTTTTTTGGCAAAAGCCGTAATACCGACGGATATGCACAATATGAGAAGTACCAAGCAAACGACAGCAATTGTTACATTTTTGTTTCCCGTTTTAATCATATAAATCCCTCTCTTAACCTCATAACGTTATTCCGATTGAAAATATAAGCTGTGCAAACAAACGACCATACCAAGCTTTGTTTTTCAGTCGTAACAGAATACGACTTAATTATACACTCTCAAGCATTGAAATAAAATCTCAAATAAAGTATAATAGATACAGAAATCGGAAGGAAAGCTGAAAATAATGTATCACAACAAATCATTTTTTATTGATTCTCAAAAAAGAGCTGTAAAACCGTTTGCACCGACTTTAATCAGCGCATACAAAATCGTTACCGACAGCTCGTATTTTCATACGTGTGACCGTAAAGAAATAACACAATACCCAAAAAACACTTTGGCATTTATCAGGTGCATTACCGGCAAAGGGAAAATATACACTTCACACGGTAAAATTGAAATCAACGAATCTGACGCACTTTTGCTTAGATTTGAGGACATTTTAAAATACAAAGCGGAAAGTCCTATCTGGAGTTATCGCTGGACAAATTTTTGTGCCGACTTCTGTGATTTTGAATTTAACAAATGTAAACAATACCCTATAACCGAACATGAAGAAAAGATTTTTGATAATATATTGCTTTACGGAAACAGTGAAATTGATAACAGCTACACAAATGCTTTGTTTGTAGAATACTATTTCAGCGTAACGGCAAAAAACACTTTGGACAGCATTACAACACAAACGGAAGGCAAAAATCGCCAAGTTGACGATATGTGCGCTTTTATTTCACAAAAAGTATATTCAAAGCTCACGGTTGATGAATTATCGGCATTTTTCCAAATAACGCCGCGCAGGCTTCATCAGATTTTTTCGAGCGAACTCGGTATTTCACCTAAACAATATATATTGAAAAAGAAAATGGAGGAAGGCTATCGTCTGATAGTTCAAACTTCAATGCCTATATGTAAAATTTCGGATTTGCTGTGTTTCAGTTCGCAATATAATTTTACATATGACTATAAAAAATTCTTTAATCAGACGCCGATGCAAACAAGAAGCTTTGAGTCTTCTTTAAACGAAAAAGCTTAAAAATATGCAAAGAAGAATAAATCTTTAATCAAAGCTAAAAAAGGACTTAGCTCATGCTAAGTCCTTTTTTGGTCGGAGTGACAAGACTTGAACTTGCGGCCCCTAGACCCCCAGTCTAGTGCGCTACCAACTGCGCCACACCCCGATAAATCGTATGCTTTTTTACTGCCCGAATATATTAACATAATACAGTGAATTTTGCAAGCCCTAAATTATATTTTTATTTTAAATCCGATTACCTTTTTCTTTTCTTCCGCATAATTAAAATTATAACTGCGGCAATGATAACAAGAGCCAATGAAACTATCAGCGATATGATAAGTGCTTTACGGCTTTTGGAAGAATGTTTTACCGGAGTACCGGCAGAAGTTTTGTCCGACAATACATTATTAACGTCTTCCGCACTAGCCTCGGATGAAAAATATGTATTATTACTTGGAAAATCGGTGCTTTCCCTAACAGAATCTGTATTCTTGACGTCCGCAACAACAGATGTGTTAACACCGCTTTTATCAGACAAAGCATTAAACGAAATAGCGGGAGAAGCTGACTTATCGTTGGCTATGAGGGACGAATTTACATCATACAATCTATACTCGGATACCGAAAAATCCGACAATGCAACTTTGTCGCCGCTCGACGAAAACTTTATTGTTGCCAAATTTTCCCCATTACTTAAAGCGTTGGCCGAAGCAAAAACGAAACGAACAGTATTCCCTTTATTTTGATAGTCCGGATTTATCAGCATCATACACCTTTCGGAATCCACCGAATAATCAACAAGTTTAAGCTTGTCGCTGTTATATGCTAAATTCATACTGCCGCCGCACACCTCTTTACCGCTATCGATAAATCCGAGATAAACCGTATATTCGTTACTTGCGGTTTCAACTATACTTACAGCTGCGGTATTATCCGCCGCAAAAGCGCAAAACGGTAATGTGCAAAGTATAATTGTAATAATAAAAACAGAAACAATCCTTTTCATCAAATCACCATATCTATAATAGCATAATTTTGCTGATAAATATATAAAAAGAAGAAGTCTGCCCGATTTGACGAACAGACTTTGCGGAACATACTTATTTAATTTATGTTAAAATTATGCCTGCTCTTCTTTCATCTGTGCAAAACACTCACTGCAATAAACAGGACGATCGTCTTTAGGCTGGAAAGGAACCTTTGCCTCACCGCCGCAACGTGCACATGTTGCTGTGTACATCTGTCTTTCGCCTTTAGCAGCGTTCTTTCTTGCATCGCGGCAAGCCTTGCATCTCTGGGGCTCATTTACAAAGCCTTTTTCAGCGTAGAACTCCTGCTCTCCTGCTGTAAAAACGAACTCTTTACCGCATTCCTTACAAATAAGGGTTTTGTCTTCGTACATTTTGCTACCTCGCTTGAAAAAAATTATTTTTACCCTAAGCGGAATTGCACCGCCGCAAAAATGCTCTCCTAATGAGAAAAGGGCTTTTGATGAAGTATTAATTACCGCCTTAGTTATACTTCTTCAGCTTTCGCCTAACCCTTTGAAGCGCATTGTCAACGGATTTGGATGAAGAACCGAGTTTTTGGGCTATTTCGCCGTAGCTTAACCCGCTAAGGAATAATTTTAAAATGCTGCGTTCTCTTTCGGAAAGCTGTGTTTCGATAAAGCCGAAAAGCCTGTCACATTCCTCTTTAACAACAAGACCGTCATCATAAGAAAGCTCCGGCACAGATAAAAGCTCTGTTTCCAAAGGAACCAAAAGGTCACGACGCACACTTTTGCCGCCTGACGCATTTTTTACAGCCGAAATGATTCTGTTACGTATGCAAACCGAGGCATAAGTTCTGAATGACGCGCCACAATCAGTTTTATAGGAACGCGCGGCAGACAAGAGCCCTATCATACCCTCCTGAAAAAGATCGTCGGAATCGACGCCGACAGCTACGGAAAACTTAGAAGCCTCACGACGCACATCGGGAATCATTTTTGATACAAGCAGAGATAAAGCTTCATTATCGCCCGAAGATGCCAGCTTGACTAACCTCAGAAGATCATCATTATCAGTCAAAACAGGCACACCCCTTGGCTAAACATTGCTAATAAAACTGCAAGCTTAATTATTATAGCATATTTTAAGCATTTGTCAACCACACTTTTTGTGTACATTACACAACGCGAGCAATAACGACAAATTTTACATATAAAATAACACGCCGCGACAAATGCGACGTGTTATTTCAATTATTTAAAGTAAAAAACATTAAGCAAAACCGTAAGCGTTGTTGCCACCATAAGCACAGCCAATACTATGGCTATAACACGAACAGCCCATTTCTTTTGCATCATTTTCAGAATCTTCCTTTAATTCTTAATACCGAGTATTTTTTCCATATCGTCGCTTATCTTATCGGTGACAGTCTTAGCCTCATCGCGCGTGTTGCCTACTGCCGTAATATAAATCTTTATCTTCGGTTCTGTTCCCGACGGGCGAACTATTACGCTGTTGCCGCCCTCAAGGGTATATGCAAGCACATTTGATTTCGGCAGAGTAATCTCAGCCTTCTCGCCTGTCTTAAGATTTGTTTCGATGCTTGTCTCATAATCCGAAGATGTTACGACATCCATACCCGCTATATTTTTAAGGCCGTCAGCGCGAAGTGAATCCATCATTTCAGCCATCTTTTTCATTCCCGCGGCACCTTCAAAGCCGAAATTGAGAAGAGTATTAAGATAAAGGCCGTACTTCCTGTATATGCTCTGCATAAAGTCATAAAGGCTCATACCTTTCAGCTTATAGTAAGACGCCATTTCGCAAACAAGCATCGAAGCTACAACGGCATCCTTATCTCTTGCATGTGAGCCGCGGAGATAACCGTAGGATTCTTCCATACCGACTACAAAACGGTCAGCCTCGTTTTTACTTTCAAGCTTTGTAACAAGCTCTCCTATATATTTAAATCCGGTAAGCAAGTTTGCCGTAGTTGCGCCGTGTGCAGCAGCAATGGCCGAGATAAGCGGAGAAGTAACTATTGTTTTAACAACAACAGGAGCTTTCGGAAGTTTATTTTGCTCCGTAAGAGTTTCAAGCAAATATTCTGTAAACATTGCTCCCACTTCGTTACCGGTCATAAGCTTATATTCGCCGTCGTCAAGCACAGCAATGCCGAGTCTGTCGCAATCGGGATCGGTTGCAACAAGAAGGTCTGCCTTTTTTGTTTTTGAAAGGTTTATTGCACACTCAAAAGCCTGTTTGATTTCGGGATTGGGATACGGACAGGTCGGGAAGTTTCCGTCGGGCAATTCCTGTTCAGGAACAACGGTTACATCCTCTACGCCTATCATTTTAAGAATTTTGCGGACAGGCTTGTTTCCGGTGCCGTTAAGCGGAGTATAAATTACCGAGAGTCCCGCTTTTTCACATATGCCGGGATTGACTCTTGCTTTCAGCACTTCGGTAAAGAACGACTCATAAACCTCATCGCTGATATATTCAATTTTTCCGCTCTTGACGCATTCTTCGAAGTCGGCGGTTTTAACGCCCGAGAACATATCAACACGGCTTATAAACTCATAGGTTTTGGCGGCGGCTGCATCGGTCATCTGATAGCCGTTTGGGTCATAGCACTTATAGCCGTTGTACTTTGAGGGATTATGACTTGCGGTTATGATTATGCCCGAGCTGCAATGAAGCTTGCGAACCGCATATGACAGCATCGGAGTCGGTACAAGTTCACGATAGATATATACCTTAATGCCGTTAGCGGCAAGCACCGAAGCCGCGGAACGTGCAAATACGTCAGATTTTATACGCGAATCATAGGCAATGGCAACGCTCGGCTCTTTAAACTCGCTGTTAAGATAATCCGAGAGACCCTGTGTTGCCTGATTAACGGTATAAACATTCATTCTGTTTGTACCGGCTCCTATAACTCCGCGCAGACCTGCCGTACCGAATTCAAGATTTTTATAAAATCTGTCGAGAATCTCATCCTGATTTCCCTCAACTGATTTAAGCTCCGGAATAAGGTCTTTATCATTCACGGCTTTTTCGCACCATAATTTATAAAGAGAGTTAATATCGTTCATAATAATACCTCCTTAGAATTCTTCATTCATATTATAATATCTTTTTTTATCAAAGTAAATAACAACATTTGTGAAAACTCACGTTATATGTTACAATTAATACCGAACTTTTGCAGAAATAAAAAGAGTGGTTATAATGCTTGATAAAATGCTGAAATCCCCTTCTGTATGGGAGAAATTAAAAGACGCCGACCTTCCGATAGTTTGCTACGGAACCGGAAACGGCGCCGATAAAATATTTGACGAATTTGAAAAACTGGGTATAAAAATATCTGCCGTTATGGCAAGTGATGGATTTGTCAGGGACAGAAGCTTTCGCGGATTTAAAGTTAAAAGTCTCTCTGACTGCGAAAATGAATTCGGCGATTTTTACTGTGTAATATGCTTCGGTTCTCAGCTTAAATCGGTCACCGATAACATTAAAAGCATTGCAGCAAAGCACAAAACTCTTGTACCGAGCGTGTCGGTTTACGGAAACGGCATAGCAAACAGAGAGTTTTTTGAACGCAACAAAAGCCGCATCTGTAACATTTTTTCCATACTTGCAGACGAAAAATCCAAAGATGTATTTTTTAAGTTTGTCAATTTTGAATACAGCGGAGGCTTAGACACACTTCTATCCTGCGAAAGCGATAAAGAAGAAGTGTTTAGCGATATATTAAGGCTCGGCAAAAACGAAAATTACCTTGACCTCGGTGCTTATAACGGCGACACAATAAAGGAGTTTTTGTATTTCTGCGGCAACGAATACGGCAGTATAACGGCTGTCGAACCTGCTCCGCGGAATTTTAAAAAGCTTACGGAATATGCAAAAGGCATGAGCAATATAACTCTTGTGAACAAGGGCATTTGGAGCGGAGAATCAACTATGGGTTTTGCGGGAAAAGGCGGCAGAAATTCATATCTTTTAAAAGCTGCACAAGCAAAGACAGATACTGTTTCGGTGGATAAAATTTCGAAGAGTGAAAGCATTACATATATAAAAGCGGATATCGAAGGAGCGGAAAGCGAAATGCTTGACGGAGCCGAAATTACGCTAAAAAGGTTCAAGCCCAAGCTCAACATTGCGGCATACCACAGAATCGAAGATATCTTTATTTTGCCCGAAAAAATATTCGGGATAAATCCCGAATACAAAATATATTTCAGACATCATCCTTACATTCCCGGATGGGACACGAATTTCTATTGTGTTTAAACAATTTAATTTTGTTCTTTTGCCGAAAGCAACCCGTATATCATATGACATACGGGCTGCTTTTAGTTTTATTTTTGATTTTTCGTTCTTCTCAAGTAATCCTCAAGAATTATAACAGCAGAAACAGCGTCAACAACCGCCTTACGCTTTTTGCCACAGGTATTTGTGACGTTCAGCGCATTATGCGCCGAAACGGTAGTCAATCTCTCGTCTTCAAAATCTATCGGAAGATTGCTCCTTTCTGAAATAAGCTCCGCCAGCTGCCGACAAGCCTCGGCACGAAAACCTTCTGAACCATCCATATTTTTCGGAAGCCCCAACACTATTTTTTCAGCCTTCTTTTCTGTGGCTATTTCAGTTATCTCATCTGCCAAAGTGCCGCTGTCGCGCTCGACAATAACCTTAACGGGTGACGCCAGCATACCGAATTTATCGCAAACGGCAATTCCTGTTCTGACATCGCCGTAATCAACCGAAAGTATTACCATGGTTCAACCTTTCCGACTATCTCGGACACACTCTTATAACCGTTTTTGTCGAGATAATTGTTTATACCGTCTATAATTTTAAGCGGTGCGAATGCGTCTGTAAAGCTTGCGGTACCGACCTGAACCGCACTTGCTCCGGCTAAAAGCATCTGTACGGCGTCCTCCCACCTTGTTATACCTCCGAGACCGATAACGGGGATTTTAACCTTTGATGCGGTTTGCCAAACCATACGAAGAGCCACGGGAAAAACCGCCGCACCTGACATCCCGCCCGTATTATTGCGAAGAAGCGGTCTTTTTGTGTTTATATCAATAATCATTCCGGTAAGCGTATTTATAAGAGAAACGGCATCTGCACCGGCACTCTCTGCGGCAAGAGCCATTTCAGTTATGTCGGTTACGTTAGGCGTGAGCTTTACCATAAGCGGCTTTTCGGTTACTTTTTTGACAGCCGACGTTATCCTTTCGACGCTCGCGGCACTTGTTCCGAAAGAAGCTCCGCCCTCTTTAACATTAGGACACGAAATATTAAGTTCTATCATATCTACGCACGTACCGTTAAGCCTTGATACGGTTTCAACGTAATCCTCTTCTGCGCTTCCTGCAATGTTAGCGATTATAACGGTACCTGACTTTTCCAAAAAAGGCAAGTCATCTTTTATAAACGCATCGACACCCGGATTTTGAAGTCCAACGCAGTTGAGTATACCTGACGGCGTTTCACAAACTCGCGGAACCGGATTTCCCGGGCGTTCTTTCAGCGTAGTTCCCTTGCAAGATATACCTCCGAGACGCGAAATATCATAAAGACGGGCATATTCCTGCCCAAATCCGAAAGTTCCGCTCGCCGTAATTACGGGGTTTTTAAAATGAACTCCGGCTATATTAACACCTAAATCAGCCATCAGAATACGACCTCCTCGGAATCAAAAACAGGTCCGTTTTTGCAAACATGTTTCATATGCTCGCCGTCTTTATCGCGAGTCTTTTGTGCACAGCAAAGGCAAGCGCCTATTCCGCACGCCATACGCTGCTCCAGCGAAACGTAGCACTTAATATTTTTTTCCTTACAGAGCGCGGTAACGCTTTTTAACATTGGTGTGGGTCCGCAGGCATAAACCACGGCATTTTCGCCGTTTTGAACCATATTTTTAAGCACATCGGTAACAAAGCCTTTTGTACCGAGGGTACCGTCGTTTGTTGTAATTTCCACCCGCTTAGCGACAGACTTAAACTTATCTGTAAGTATTGCATTTTCTTTGCTTCTGAAACCGAGAATCACCTCTGCATCGCTGCCGTATTCTTTTGCAGCACCGAGCATAGGGGGACAGCCTATACCTCCGCCGATAAAAATTCCGCGTTTTGTTTTATCGGGGAAAAAGCCGTTGCCGAGAGGTCCTAAAATATCAATCTCGTCCCCTGCTTTTCTCTCCGACATCCATTTTGTTCCGTCTCCGCGAACTTCAAATACGATTGTTATTGTACCGTTTTGCTTGTCAATTTCAGAAATTGAAATCGGGCGGCGCAGAGTCTTTTCTCCGCATAAAATATTTACAAATCTTCCGCACCAGCTTTCTTCGGCAAGCTCCGGGCAGGAAATAACAAAGCTGAAGGTTGTATTATTCAGTTTTTCGGTCGACAGGATTTTATACGATTTTTGAAACATAAATCATCCACCTATAATTAAAGCTTGCAAACCTTTATTTCTTCAAGAATATTGTTATTTTCGAGGCACTTTGCAAATGCAAAGGCAGTATCAACCGACGGCAATACCGGAATACGGCGCAAAAGAGCGGTACGACGTATGCGAATGTCGTCCTCATTCACCTTAGGTCCCTGTTCCGCAGTTGAAACAACATATGATAATTTATTATTCTTAATAAGCGACATTGTATTCGGCTCGCCCTCATGTATTTTACGCACGGAATTTGCCGCAACATGGTTTGAATTTAAAAGCTTGGCAGTATTTGAAGTAGCATAAATTTTAAAGCCCTGCTTTAAAAATTCACCGGCAAGCATAACGCTGTCCCTCTTATCGGTATCGGCAACGGAAACAAGCACTCCGCCTGTGCGCTTTATACGCATTCCCGAAGCTATCAATCCCTTCAAAAGAGCTTCGTCAAATGTATCTGCTATGCCCATAACTTCACCAGTTGACTTTTCGGTATCACCTATCTGAACATCGGTACCCTGAAGTTTTTCAAAGCTGAATACCGGTACTCTGACAAAATACCTTGTAGGCTCCGGTAAAATACCGCATCCCATACCGATATCGCTGAGCGTCTCGCCGAGCATAAGCCGTGTAGCCATGGCAACTATCGGCAACCCCGACGCCTTAGTCAAAAACGGCACGTTTCGCGTTGCCACGACGCTTGCCGACGAAACATAAACTTCGTTATCATATATAACAAACTGGATATTTATAAGCCCTTTAATTTTAAGTTCTTTGCAAAGCTTTTCGGTATATTCGTATATCTTTGCTTTATCCGATGAGGTAAGTGTTATCGACGGAAAAACCGTAGTAGTGTCGCCTGGGTTTACACAGGCCTTTTCAATATGCTCACAAATGCCCGGAACCAGTATATCGCTGCCGTCGGACAGGACATCCACCTCGGCTCCCTTACCTATCATAACGTGTCGGTTATTTGTGTGACGTATACCGAGATCATCAAGGATATCAAACAACTCTATTTTGTTTTTAAGCTTGCGGTGAGCATCGTCATCCGCACCGAAAACCTTAACGCCTAATGAACGAAGCATTTCGGCTTTTCTGACGGCGTTACCACCGCCGAACGGTAAAACAGCCCCGTACGGTTTTTCGGTGAGCACAACATTTCTGACATCTTCGTCTGTAATGGGGTCAAGATAAAGTGTATCGGCAACTCCCGGATCTGTGGAAACAGCCGCAGGATTATTATTAAGCAAAATAGTGGAGTAACCGAAATCCTTAAGTGTATTTATACAGTTTACCACCGCATAATCGCGGTCTGTTCCAAGACCTATGGATGTAGGACCTGAACCCACTACAAGGATTTTCTTTTTCGACGTCGGGTGCGCTTTTCCGAACATTGCGGCTTCGTTATCCTCGTCAAACGAAGAATAGAAATAGGGCTTTTTAACGTCAAATTCGGCAGCACAGGTATCTACGGTATTATATCCCGCGGCTATGGGTGCCGAAATCTCCTCACCGGTTATTTTTTCAATTGTGCTGTCGAGAAAACCGAGAGCTTTTGCACGGAAATACAAGTCCCCCGAAAAGCCGTTACCGAGAGCTGTTTCTGTATCGGCTATATTCTTGAGCTTAGTTAGATAATAATTATCTATTCTTGTAAGAGACTGTATTTCGGTAAGGTCAAATCCGCGTCTTATAGCTTCGTAAACAGCAAAAATACGCTCATCATCGGAGCCGGACAGCAGTTCCTTTATCTCATCGTCGGTCTTTTGCTTCATTTTGGGCATTGATACGGATTCGGTACGCGGATTCATCGAGCGTATCGCTTTCATAAGAGCCAACTCAAACGAAGTGCCGATTGCGAGTGCCTCACCCGTAGCCTGCATAGTTCCGCCGAGCTTTCTGGTGGCGGCATCGAAGTTTTCAAAAGACCATCTCGGAACCTTTACGGCACAATAATCAATGGCAGGTTCATTTGCCGCTGTGGTAACGCCTGTTATATCGTTTTTGATTTCGTAAAGCTTATATCCGAGAGCGATTTTAGCCGAGACCTGCGCTATCGGATAACCAGTAGCCTTTGATACAAGAGCGGTAGTACGGTTAAGCTGTGGCTCAACCGCCAAAACCATATACTCGCTGCCATCCGAATTTATTGCAAAACGGACATTGCAGCTTCCTTCAATATTTAAATAATCGGCTATTTTTCTTGCGGCTCTGCGAAGCCTTACGGTTTCGCTGTCTGTAAGAGTCTGCGCAGGAATAACAACAATACTGTCGCCGGAATGAATGCCGACGCTGTCAATATTTTCGGCACTGCTTACGCTTATGCAGTTGCCGAAGGAATCGCGCATTGCGACAAATTCCACTTCTTTATAATCATCGACGCATTTTCTTACGTACACCTCGTTTACGAGAGACCGCTCGGCACAGCTGCCGAAGCCTGACAAAATATCATCTGCATTTTCGCAACGTATCGGCTCTGAAAAATCAGGCGTGAATGCCGGACTTATAAGTACGGGAAAACCGATTTCACCGGCGAATGTCACACATTCCGCATCTGTCGGCAACATCTTAGCAGCTACATACGGTTCGCCCACATTTTCAAGAGTATCTCGAAGAGCCTGCTCGTTTCTTATCGCCTTTATGGTTTCCGGCTTAACTCCGAGAAGCTTGGTACCGTGCTCATCAAGATAACCGTTTTGTAAAAGCTCAAGACAAATTTCGAGCCCCGCTTCTCCTCCCGTGGTACCGATAATGGCATCGGGAATTTCTTTTTCAATTATTTTCTTTACTGTTTCGCCGTTTAAGGGCTCAATATAAACTGTATCCGCAACATTTTTATCTGTCATTATTGTATCCGGATTTGAGTTTACCGAAACTACGGAAATGCCCTCTTCCTTCAACGCTCTGCAAACAGATACAGCCGAATAATCATATTCAGAGGAAGAGCCAATAACCACAGGGCCAGCTCCGAGAACAAGTATTTTTGAATATTTATTTTCTGTCATAACTCATTCCCCCATCATATCAACAAAGCGGTCAAATATCCAGGCTGTACTGCTGTCACGGTCGCTGTCCGGTGTAAACTGAACCCCGAAGCCGTTGAAACTTTTGTACTCAAGTCCCTCGCAGGAGCCGTCGTTGACATTTATCATTGTAATTTCGGCTTTATCGGCACTAATACTCGAAACTTCAACCGAATAGCCGTGGTTCTGCTCTGTAACCATAAGCTTTCCGGTAGATTTTATAACTACAGGCTGATTTGAACCGCGATGCCCCTGCGGCATTTTTTCAATTTTAAAGTCTTCCGAAAGAGCCAACATCTGATGGCCGAGACCTATTCCGAACATCGGAACACCGAGTTTTTTAAACTCCTTGATATTTTCTATAAGCTTGGGGTTATCGTCCGGATCGGCAGGACCGTCGGAAAGGAAAATACCGTCCGATGAAATGTTCTTTAACTGCTCAGCCGTAAAGTCAGCCGGGACGACGGTCAAACTACAGCCTCGTGACAAAAAGCCGTCAAGAGTTCTGCGCGGCGAACCGTAATCAATCACCGCAACATTGCATTTCGGATTTTCCGCCGTAAATTTCTGCGGCTCTTTTACGGTAACAGCCTCAACCGCCCCGGAAATTGTATAATTCTTGATATTTTTAATAAGCACGTCAAAATCATTGAGATTATCGGTTATAGCACCCTTCATATAGCCTTTGTCGCGGACGGCGCGTGTAAGACGGCGTGTATCAATACCGCTGATTCCTACTATACCGCACTCTTTTAAATAGCTGTCAAGCGTTTCTTCGCCGAGATCGCCGGTATCGCACCATTCACGCACAACATAGCCGCTTGCCATTATTTTTGAACCGTTTTCTCTTTTTTCTACGCCTCTGTTGCCTACAAGAGGATAGGTTTGCGCCACTATCTGACCGTAATATGTCGGGTCGGAAAGCAACTCGCCGTAAGAAGCCGTACACGTATTGAAAACAACTTCTCCTAAAGCTGTTCCCTCTTTACCCATAGAAATTCCGTTAAATACGGTTCCGTCAGCCAAAACAAGGTAAGCCTTTTTATTTTTCATATAAATCACCCTTTATAAAACGGAATTGATTTCGTCCCTCATTCTGATAGCTTCTTTACGTGCGGCTACGGCATAATCTTTTTCATCGAAGCCGCCTTTTTTGTATGCACACATTATACCTCTTGAGGAATTTATTACGGCTCCGCGTCCGTTCTCGTCAAACGCACCTGCAATATCTTTGGCGGATCCGCCCTGTGCGCCGTAACCCGGTACAAGAAAAAATGTATGCGGCATTTCTTTGCGAAGACTTGAAAGCTGTTTCGGATAAGTTGCTCCGACGACCGCACCGACACACGAGTATCCGTAATCCGTTATAGAATCCTTGCCCCAGTTCTCGCACATTTCACCCATAGTTTCGTAAACAGTTTTGTCGCCGAGCAATCTGTCCTGAAGCTCACCGGAGGATGGATTAGAAGTTTTCACAAGCACAAAAATGCCTTTGTCCTCTTCCTTGCAAATATTTAAAAGAGGATTTATACCGTCGCTTCCGAGATAACCGTTAACCGTGAGGGCATCGGCGGAAAAGCTTTCAAAGGTTTTACCGAAAGCCACTGTTTTACCGATATGTGCGGCGGCATACGCCTCCATGGTAGTGCCGATATCATTTCTTTTACCGTCGGTTATTACAAACAGGCCTTTTTCTTTTGCGTAAGCTATTGTGTCATAAAGTGCTTTTACTCCCTGCCACCCGTACATTTCATAATAGGCGCATTGCGGCTTTACGGCCGCCACAACATCGCAAAGAGAATCTATAAGCCCTTTGTTAAATGTCAAAAGCGCATCTGCCGCAGCCTCAAGCGTATCTCCGTATTTCTCACGCGAGTCTTTTTTTATAAACTCGGGAACGTAGTCAAGCTTCGGGTCAAGCCCTGCCACAGTAGGGTTTTTCTTTTCGTCAATTGCACGGATAAGTCTGTCAAAAGCCATTTGTCAATCTCCTAAATCATTATATACTATTCTGCCGCTGAGAACGGTCATTTTTACCTTGCCTTGAAGCTCACGGTTTTTAAAGATGCAGTTTTTGGATTTACCGTGAAGCTTATTTATGTCTACTGTAAATTTTTCATTTTCATCTATCAAAATAATGTCCGCAGCACTTCCCTTTTTTAACGTGCCTATCGGTCTGTTTAAAATCTCGGCCGGTTTACACGCCATTTTATCAATAAGCTCATAAAGACTGATAAGTCCCGACGCAACAAGCGCGGTATATGAAGCGGAAAAAGATGTCTCCATACCTATAACGCCGTTGGGAGCTTTATAAAAATCTGCCTTTTCTTCCGGTGAATGAGGTGCGTGGTCGGTTGCAATTACATCTATCACGCCGTCAATAAGCGAGTAGAGAACGGAAAACTGGTCAACGGCACTGCGAAGCGGCGGATTCATTCGATAATCCGCATCTTTTAACAAAAGCTTTTCATCGTTAAATATAAAATAATGCGGACAAGTTTCAGCAGTTACATTAAATCCGTTCCTTTTGGCGGAGGCTATAAGAAGTGCTGAATTGCCCGTACTGACGTGACAAATATGCAAACGTGCATTTTTGGGGGCTGACATTAAAAGGGCTGTCTCGCGCGCAGTTCCCACGTCTTCTGCCGAAACCGGTATCTGCGGCATATTAAGGTCTTTTGCAACATCGCATTCATTAACAATGCCGTCGCGTGAAATTGTTTTTTCTTCGCAATGAGCAAAAATAGGCATATCGAGTCTTGCTGCCTCTTTGAGTGCTTCACGCATAAGCTCTGCGGTTTTAACCGGAACGCCGTCATCCGAAAAAGCGCAGCAACCGGCTTCTTTTAAAGCCTGCATATCGGTGAGCTTTTCACCGTTTTCGCCGACGGAAACGGCACCTATGGGGAGAACGTGAGCATCGGCATTAGCCGCTTTTTCAAGTATATATTTTACCGTTTCTGCGTTATCGCATACCGGTTTTGTATTAGGCATGGCGCAAACCGTTGTCACGCCGCCAGCCGCCGCCGCACGGCATCCGGAAATTATATCCTCTTTATATTCAAGACCCGGGTCACGCAAATGCACGTGTAAATCAATAAGCCCCGGAGCCAAAACGAGCCCCGAAGCATCAATGATATTATCGGCAGAGCAGCTTAAAGCCTTGCCAAAATCGGCAATCTTACCGTCGACGACAAGAACGTCGCCGACAGTATCAAGCTTTTGTGAAGGGTCTATAACGTGTGCATTTTTAAACAGCAAATTGCCCATAAAAACTCCTTTGATTATTGAGCTTTGGTAGCCTCTGCGGCATTTGTGGCCTCGGGAGCTTTTGTCGTCTCAGCAGCTGCCTTTGTTGTTTCTGCCGGCTTAGTGCTGCCGTCGGTTGTCTTTTTGGTCTCTCCCTCGATTTTGTCATCCTTACTTCCGCCGCCGGAGCAAGATGTACAATAGCCCGGCATATTGCTCTTTGAGAACCAGCCGGTTGCGCGACTCGAACATCCGCTGCCCGCGAGCAAGCCCGTCTTTGTACAATACTCTTTTTGCTCAACTATAGATGAGAATTTTGTAAAATCTTTAGAAGCAAGTCCTTTATGAACTCTGTTCATAACCTCATCGAATATTTTACCCGCCGGATTGCCCGAAACATAATTCGAAAGCTGCTTAGGAGTATCGCAACCATACCAAACAGCAGCCACATAATACGGGGAACCTCCGCAGAACCAACGATCCTTATCCTCGGTTGTGGTACCGGTTTTCGCAAACAGCTTCATATTGTTAAGGCCGTAATTGCGCGCGGTAGCTTCACCTGCCGTATCGGTAACAACGGTTTGCAGAAGCTCATTCATAATATCCGCAGTATCCTGAGACATAATCTGATCGCCGTCGGTCTCATCATGCTGAAGGTATACCATAGTACCGCTTGAATTTGTGACTTTATAATAACAGTACGGGTCGTAATATTTACCGCCGTTTCCGAAAGAGGCATATGCGGCTGCCATCTGAAGAGTTGATACACCCTTACTTGTACCGCCTACGGCAAGCGACGAGGCGTTCTTATCAACATCATAGAGATGATCGAGTCTGAATTTGCCGTTGGCATACTTAAAGCTCAATTCATAACCCATCTTTTTAAGAAGCTGCGCCGGTACTGTATTGTAAGACTTGCAAATAGCTTTTTGCACGTTTACATACGAATCGGGAGAACCGGGGTCATTACCGTAGTTGACGGGACCCACTCCGCCGTCGCTGTAATAGTGAGGAATACCATAGTTTTTAACTCTTGTGCTCCAATAAGCATATTTTTCCTCTATTGCCGGTGTGTAAACAGAGAGGGGTTTTATTGATGAACCGGGCTGCCTGTACGAATTTGCCGCACGGTTAAGTCCACGGTTTTCGGTCTTTTCTCCCGCTCCGCCTATCATACCGAGCACTCTGCCGCTGTAATCCATAATTGTCATAGCCGACTGAGCATCGGGAACATTTTTATTATAGGACGGAAATGATATTCTGTTTACATATACGTTTTCAAGTATGCTCTGAACGTTCATATCCACAGCTGAATAAATACGAAGTCCGCCGGAATAAATGAGCGTAGACGCCTGCGGCTTTGTATAGCCGTATTTATCCATAAGGTCTGAGATTACTTTTTGAATAACGTAATCGACATAATAGCTCTGAATGGTTGTAGTGGTCTGCTGTTGGGCACTTGTAAGATTTTCGCTCGGCACATACCCCTCGCTGTTGGTGAACACCATGGTATAATTTATTGCTTCATTATACTGGTCTTCTGTTATTTTGCCCTGCTTAAGCATATTGTCAAGACAGACCTTCTGACGTTTTTTGTTTTCCTCGGGATGAATAAGCGGATCATATTTTGACGGAGACTGAGTTATTGCCGCCAAAGACGCACACTCCGCAAGATTAAGGTCCTGTACATTTTTTCCGAAATACTTTTCGGAGGCGGTCTGTACGCCGTAACAGCCGTGGCTCATATAGACCGTATTCATATACGCCTCAAGTATTGTCTGCTTAGAGGCATTTTTCTCAAGGTTCAGCGCGGACAGTATTTCATAGAATTTACGATTTACGGTTTTGCCGTTTTCTCCCGTAAGATTTTTTATAAGCTGTTGAGTAAGGGTCGAACCGCCCTGCTTGAAGTGGTATTTAACCGCCGACGATAATGTTCTGAACCAGTCGACACCGCCGTGATCGTAAAAACGTTTATCCTCAAGTGCAATATACGCATTCGCAAGATTTTGCGGTATAACGCTTTCATCCGGATTTTCGCTGTATGTTACCCAAACTCGGTTTTGTTCACCGTGAAGGCGCGAAAGCTCGGTGACTTCGTTGTTGGTGTCATACGCATATATAATTGTGGTTTGATCTTGATTCTCTTTATATTCCTCAAGATTTATCTTACTGTCGCCGTTTACGTAAGACACCATAAACACAAGAAGATATAAGCATACAAAAACCGCGGTAAGCAAAACGGTAAAAAGAACCGACAACAAAACCGTTGCGCCCTTACTGCGTTTTTTTCTGTTTTTAGGTACTCTCTTTGTGACTGCACGTCGCTTTTGAGTCATATTTTAAAGTCCTCCGTTTAAAAGATCGGATACGATATAACTATACTGATTTATTGTAACACAAACCGTTGATTATTTCATCATAATTTTGAAAAAATATTATATTTTTCCTTTTCTTGTCAAAAATAATATAGGGAAGTGAATAAAATGAAAAAAGCCTTACTTAAATGTATCGCCGCATCGGTGGCCGCTCTGACTTTATTAGGTGCCGTAACAGCGATGATTTTAAAATCTCCTAAAAAGAAAAGCAGCTTTACGAAAAATGAAGAAACTACCGTTGCAGCACTTTACACCATAACCGACTATAACGGTAAAATAGCTTTATTTAAACGCGGATACTCTATGCCGGTGGAAATCTTTGACGTAAACACAAATTCCCTGCCGCAAAGCGACAGGGAGCTTATAATAGTAGGCGTTACGGCTTATTCCGATGAAGAAGCACAAAAGCTGGTGGAAGATTACACAAGCTGAATTTCAATTTTTACACGTTTTTTCTGCGCGGGGATTTTTATTTCAAACGTTCCTTTGCTCCGCTCGATAAAATCGGCTTTTTCTCCGTCAACTGTTACCGTATAATTATTTTTGTCATTCATAACAACAAGCATTATGCTGTCTTTACCGTTATAATGCGAAACGTCTGCGGAAAAATGAGTGAAATCGTTTGCGAAGCTGTAATTTTCACAAAAGCTGTCAAAGCCGAGATTAAACGTGCCTGCCTTAAAGTATGCAGAAGCCCAAATGTTCACGGGGGCGGAAAGACCTCCGAAATTATGGAACCATCCTCCTCTGCCCGTAGTTATCGAAAGCATCTCAAAAGTATAGTACGAATACTCCACCTCACGCTTCCACGAATCGAGCGCGACCTTGGCTATTTTATATGCAAAATCAGCCTCACCTATATCTAACATGGTTTTCCAAACAAACCATTGATGCGAAAACCATACGTTGCCGTTCCAATATCCGTTAGTGGCATAATAACCGGCCTTCATATTAACGGCACTTATACCGACCTTGCTCATCATCTCATCTTCACTTTCCAAATGAGACAGAATTTTGCTTGTCTGCTCATCTGTGGTTATGCCGGCTATAAGAGGATATATACCGTCCATGGTCTTATTCATATTCTCGCCCGACTCAGAGCGCAGCTGCTCTTTTGCTTCGCCGTTTTCATCGTGAATTACATATGAGTAATAACCGGTCTCATCATCCCACGCGTATTTCTGAAGCCCGTAAGATACCCTTTTTATATCTTCGGAATACGCTTCTACGTCTTCGGTTTTACCGAGATGCTCGGCTATCACGGAAAGAAGCTTTGCCGTTCTTATAACCTGAGAAGAAGAAATACACGGTGCGGTTTTAAGCTGCAATTTATTTTTGTACATAAAAGCCTGCGGCGGAAGGTCATCCATACCGGAGCAATTGTAAAAATACTCAAATGTAGTTGTTAGACCGCTCTTAAATTTAGCGGTGGTTGAACCGTTTATTTTTCCCGCAAGGAAATCATAAAACATCTTTGCTCGGTCGTAATAATCATACAACTCGGATTTATCAGATGCTTTTTGTAGCATTTCATAATATTGATAAAGATGGACGGGCACAGGAGAACCATGCAGCAAAAACGCATAGTCCTTATTATCCTTATCGCTCAAATATAAATCGAGGATATAATCCGCTATTTTCGGTGAAAATTCAAGCATATCAAGACCTATAAAGCCCGAATCCCATGTGTAAAAGGAATCCCACCTCTTGCCGGGAGTGTGATGTATAACATATTCTCCGTGATGATAAAGCGGATACACGGTGTTTTGGAACATTGCAGCTCGTAAAAGGCGATTTGAAAACTCATATTTTTTTCCGCTGTCATTATAGCTTAGCTTTTCAACCGAGCCGGACGCCGATAAATATATCTTTTCATAATCTTCGGACGTTTCGTATTCTGTACCGCCGTACGAAATAACCGCATATTCTGTATGACTTTTTCCCGGCTCTATGTACAAGGTATGGACAAGAGTATTCTGATAGTATCCCTCATCGCTGTGCTTCCAACTGAATTCACCCGAAAAAGTTTCCATCATATTGTCAAAGCTTTTATCCGGTTGAGATATACGGGGAGTCGGTACGTCCTCAAGACAGCCTGAGGGTATGCTGCGAAGTCTCGTTTCATCATTAAATGTTCTTAAAACAAAAGGCTTTTCAACGCCGTCGTATTTTATCTCAACGGTTTTACCGTTTATTTCGTCGCGAGACTTAACTTCAGGGACAAAATTATTCTTTTTTGCTTCAACTAATATTTTATTGGTTTCGTCTTTTTCGCATATTGCAAAGAAATCAAATTCTATGCCGCCTTTGCCCTCGGAAACGAGAATGAGAGTATAATTCCCTTTATCCGCATTACCTATCGGCACCGTGATTTCACCCATATCCTGTGCAGGCGGAAACACAACATTGTCACCGTTCACGGTAAAAGCCGAAGACTTATCATCAACGGTACGGTACCTGATATATAAAACAGCGTCCGAAAAGTCAAAGTCGTTTTTAATTTTATATACGATTTTGTCTCCCTTTTCTTCGCCGAGACGCGGATACTTCGGCAATATATAGCGGTTATCATCCCTGTCGCCGAGACCCCTGTGCGAAGTAAAGCGATCATCAAAGAATTCGCCTTTATGCATAGCGTCCATAGTTTCGTTATCCCACGGACGGCTTGTTTTATATGTAAACTCGCTGTAATCAAGCGCGTCAAACATAAGTGATTTATCGGGAAGAGAAATACTGTATGATGTTAAAAACGGAAATTGCAGCGAAGAGAAATAATTGACAAGGCAATTTTGCATAAGCTCTGAATTATTAAAAATCTCAGTCCTGACAAGCACACTCTCATCGCTGAGTTTTGTAAAAGAAACGTCGGAATAAATAACGTCCTTCCACTCAAGGTCCTGTCTGTAAGAATAAAAAGAATAATCACTTTTTGCATCCCAGGGATGCACCCCCACCGGTATGGTTACATTCGGTGCTTTAGCATCGGTATTTGAAACTGCCGGAAGGGAAATAAAATCAAATCTGACACCGTTTTCCGTTTCATGCTCGGTGACTCTTGACACACCGCTGTACTTTTTTGAATACGGACCCCATTTAGGCATTACTTCTAACATTTTGCTCATAACTCTTACATAGCCTTTCCTGTTTCAAAATAAAAAAGATTGCGGCGGACATTACGGTTTCGCCGAAAACACGCAGATATTGTAGCAGAAAAAAAGTTCAAATTCAAGAAAAAAGAAGTCGCAAAACACAGTTTCTGCGGCTTCCTTCTGTTTAATTAAATAAAGTCTTATTTATTTTTCTGTTTTTCTTCGATGTCGGATATCATTTGCACGCGACGTGCGTGTCTTCCGCCCTCATAAGTTCCGGAGAGCCAAGCGTCAACAATCATAAGTGCAAGGTCAAGCCCGACAACTCTTGCGCCGAAAGCCAAGATATTGGTATCGTTATGCTGTCTTGACAAAAGTGCCGAATACGGCTCGCTGCAAACTACAGCTCTTATGCCGTTAACCTTATTTGCGGCAAGAGAAATTCCTACACCTGTACCGCATATAAGTATACCCTTATCAAATTCCTTTGACGCTACCGCATTTGCCACAGCCTCACCGTAAATCGGGTAATCGGTGCGCTCGGTGCTGTTCGTTCCGAAATCCTTCACCTCTATACCCTTTTCCTTCAAGTGCTCAATAACCTTGCCCTTAAGCTCATATCCTACGTGATCGCAGCCTATTGCAATTTTCATTTTAAAACCTCTTTCAATATTCCGTTAAACAGCTCGACAGCACCGAAAAATCGGTGCTGCCTGAGCTTGTGAGTTAGGGAGTTCGTTTATCAATCAAACGGGATGGAAAACACTTTTTAGCTATCCTTGGTAACTATATATGAATCAACCGGGATAGTTTCGGGAGTAGCGTTAACATCAATTGCCTTACCCGCTTTTACTGTCTCAACCATAGTTTTGAGTGAAACAGCACCGATTCCGGCCGAGTCCTGAGCAACCGTCGCTGAAAGCTCGCCTGCTTTAACGCTGTCGATGGCTTCGGCTGCACCGTCTGTACCTACTACCATTATCTTACCGAGCTTGTTAGCGTTTTTAACTGCCTGTAAAGCACCGAGAGCCATGGTATCGTTGCAGCAATAGATAGCCTTAAGATTCGGATATTTCTGAATCATTGAAGCGGCAGTATCAAGAGCCTTCTGTCTGTCCCAGTCAGCCGGCTGAGAAGCAACAAGCTTGAATGCGCTGTTTGCGGTAAATGCATTTGTTGCACCGTTCTTTCTGTACTCACCGGATGCGTTGCCTGCCTTACCTTCGATTATTGCAACCTCGCCGCCGTCCTTTAACTGTTCCATTATATAGTTTGCGCCTTTTTCACCGACTTTTTCGTTATCGGTTGTAGCAAAAGCTATAACACTTCCGCCGGCATTCTTAAGGGTATCCATATCAATCTTTTCATCAATATTCATTACATAAATGCCCTTTTTGTTTGCCTCAACTATACCGTTAATAAGGTTAGTCGGGGAAATCGGTGCAACACCTATGGCCTTGTAGCCCTTGGAGATGCAGTTTTCAAGAATTTTAAGCTGGCCCTCGGTATCATCCTCGGATTGTGCGGCGAAAATATCAACGGTTACGCCGAGTTCTTTAGCCTCCTTCTCTATTCCGGCTTTCATATTTGCCCAGAAATCGTTAGAAAGCGGTTTAAGAATGATTGCGTATTCTGCAGTTCCGGAAGAAGAGCCCGAACCGTCGGTCGTTTTCTTGTCGTCGGTCTTACTTCCGCAGCCTGCGAAAACAATACCGATAACTACCGTCAATGCCAGAACGATACTTAAAATTTTCCTTTTCATAATAAATTCCTCTCTCTTTTTTACTTATTTTTTCAGCAGCCGAAACTACTGTTTAAGCTGATGCCAAGCAAAGTCTCCGCTACCGTAAACTCCGCTCTGTTGTGTATGCTCCGAAAAAAGTATTCTGAGATTTTTTTCCGGATAAGGCTTTCTTGTATGAAAGTGCACCGAATCTATCAGAATATCCTTCGGAAAATCCTTCATATATACCACTCCGCCGGCGATTATAATATAATCGGGATCAAGTATGTTGACTTCGGTAGCTATAGGAATAGCAAGATCTTTAACATACTTGATTATTCTCGAATCGTCGCCGTGTTCGAAAAAAACGTTTTTTATATCGGTTCCGGGAAAAAGCTCCGCGGTAATCTTTTCAAGATGCTTGCCTGAGCAAATTACTTCGCTGCACCCGACATTTCCGCACGTACACTTTTCCTCAATATTCGGAAACGGTATGTGCCCGAGCTCTCCTGCCGCTCCGTTGCGTCCGCAGTAGAAGCTGCCGTTTAAATAAATGGCATTTCCAAAGCCGGTTCCGATATAAAAGCCGAGAACGGTAGAATCCTTCGGAAGACCCAATGTAACAATATCATTTTGAAGAAGAAAATTTACATCGCGGTCAACATATACGGGTATGCCAAGCTTTTTGCTGAGCGTATCTCCGAACGGTATATTATCAAATCCCTTAAGATTAGGAGTGGATATAACAGTCTTTTTATCCTTGCTGACCATGGACGGCAAACCAATTGCTACCGCTTTTATCGAATCTGCCGCGTTATATCTTTTCACATAATCCGAAATGTTAAGATACAGGGTCTCGATTACATCGCCTTTGTCAAAAATTCTGCTTGAATTTTTTTCGAAGTTGATAATTTCACCGTCACGGCCGACCATTCCGATGCGAAAGTTTGTACCGCCGATATCAATACCGATTGTAAAATCCAATGGTCGGTCACCTCCTTTAAAAATTGCTTTTAATACTATGCTCCTGTTGCTGTACGAAATTCTTCTCTCATTATGTCCCAAGCCTTTTTAAGGTCTTTGTCCTTTGAGAAAAGTCCGGACGAGCCTACAATAAAGACCTCGGCTCCGGCTTCATAAAGCTCCTTAAACGTCCTCTGATTGCAGGAACCGTCAATCTCGATTAAAAACTTATAACCGTATTTATCTTTAAGCTCCTTAGCTTCTCTGATTTTGCCGAGCATTTCTTTAATAAAAGGCTGTCCGGCAAATCCGGGATCCACCGTCATAATGGTAAGCTTATCTATGCGGTCAATATATTCTCTGATATACGAAAGCGGGGTTGCAGGATTCAAAACAACGCCTTTTTTGCAACCTAATGCCTCGATTTTGTTCATAATACGAAAAGCATCGGTGTTTATAGTTTCGGCGTGCGGACAAATATAACCTGCTCCGTTTTCAGCAAGAACTTCAATATAATCATCGGGATCGGTGACCATAAGATGGCAGTCTATAGGCTTTTTGGCGATTGTTGAAAACACCTTTACAAAGTCCGGAGACAAAGTGATGTTTTTCACAAAATGTCCGTCCATTATATCGACGTGATAGAGGTCGCATCGCTCATTTAATATTTCCGCCTGATTTTTAATGTCAAGAAGATCCATACACATGAGCGACGGGTTAAACATAGGTTCCATAAAAATACCTCCTTTAAGCTGCACGGTTATTTTTTGTTAGCTACGAATCGGTCAAGAGCAACGGAGCCGATGATAAGAGCACCCATTACAACCTGCTGAAGCGTACTTGAAAGTGAAAGTATATTCATACCGAAGTTGATAACGCCGATGATAAGGCCGCCCATTACAACTCCGAAGATTTTACCCTTGCCTCCGAAGAAACTTGTTCCGCCGATAATCGAAGCAGCTATTGCATACGTCTCAAAGCCTGTTGCCGCTGCCGGCTCTGCCGAGCCTACACGACCGAGAAGAACCACACCGGCTATACCGGCGCAAATACCGGAAATAATGAAAACTATAAGGGTATGAAGATTTACGTTTATACCCGAATACCAAGCGGATTCTTTGTTTCCGCCGAGTGCATAGATATTACGTCCGAGCTTTGTCTTTTTGGTAAGAAACGCAAGGAACAAAGCTACAATAACCGCTATTATCGCAACAAGCGGAATTCCTACAACAGATTTTGAAATAACTCTTGTAAAGCTTGCCGGGAAGCCGTAAACCGCGCTTGAGTTTGAAATAATAAGCGTAACGCCGCGATAAATCGCTTGTGTACCGAGTGTAATTATGAACGGATGAAGTCCGGTAACATTTACAAGGAAGCCGTTAAGGAAACCGAGGAATGCTCCAAGCAAAATTCCGAGAAGAACAGCAACTATCGGGTTTACCCCTGCCACCATAAGCTTTGCCATACACATTCCGGTCAGGGCTACCACAGAGCCTACCGAAAGATCGATGCCGGCAATAAGAATTGCAAAGAACTCACCCATTGCAATAAGTATATTTACCGAGCTCTGTGCCAAAATCTGAGGTGCCGTAGTGCTTGAGAAAAAGTATGTTGGTTTTAATATGGCCAAGACGGCAAGAAGGATTATAAGAATACCAAACGTACCGTACTTCTGCCAGATCGTGTTAAAGGTCAGTTTTTCTTTTTTTAATGTTTTAGACTGTGACATTTTAATTAGTCCTTTCTTTAAGGTCGGCAGTTGAAGCCATAATTATTTTTTCTTCAGATGCTTCTTTATGCGGGAAGGTTTTTACAATCTTGCCCTCGCGGAAAACCGCTATGGTATCACATACCGACAATAGTTCCGGAAGCTCTGATGATACAACGAGTACACCCTTACCCTCATCGGCGAGCTTACGCATCAAAGTGTAAATCTCGCTTTTGGAACCAATGTCGATTCCCTTTGTAGGTTCATCAAAAATAATTATCTGAGAATCTGCGGCAAGCCATTTTCCGAGTATGACCTTTTGCTGGTTACCGCCGGAAAGCTCTGTTATATTTTGGTCAACGGAAGCGCATTTTATATTCAGATTTTTCTTTTGCTCCTCGGCACAATCCTTTTCAAATTTATTGTTTGTAAGCCCTATGGTGCCTTTTCCCTTTGAAGTCTTTATGAACGGAAGAATCGAAATATTTTGCTTGATGTCAAAGTTATAAAAGAAGCCTGTCTCACGTCGGTTTTCGGTTACCATTGCAAGGCCGTTCTTTATGGCACTGTAAGGACTCTTGATTTTAACCTGTTTGCCGTGAATGAAAATATCTCCTGCCGAGCGAGGCTCAGAGCCGAATATTGCATTCATCATTTCACTTCTGCCGGAACCGACAAGTCCCGAGAATCCGAGGATTTCACCCTTATGGAGCTTAAACGAGACATCCTTAACCTTTTGGTCCTTACGAGACAAATTACGAACTTCAAATATTACTTCTTCGTTCTCGTAGGTTTCGGGAGCGTCCTCATGCTGATAAGTATTCTGAATTGTTCTTCCTACCATCATGGTAACGAGGTCGTCTGCCGTAACGGTTTTTACATCTCTCGTACCGACGTAAGCTCCGTCTTTCAGAACCGAGACCCTATCGCCTATTTCGATTATTTCGCCGAGCTTGTGAGAAATAAAGACTATACCTTTTCCCTCTTTCTTAAGCTGACGGACTATTTTAAACAGGTGATTTACTTCTTCGCTCGTCAAAGAAGCGGTGGGCTCGTCCATTATAATTACCTTGCTGTCGGCTGCAAGCGCCTTGGCAATTTCAACCTGCTGTTTTTCGGAAATACTTATATCCTCAACAAGAGTTTTGGGGTCTCGTTTTAATCCTACCTTTGAGAGCAGCTCTTTTGCACGCTCATTCATATACTTATAATCTACGACCTTAACGGGACCGTATTTTTTCATCGGCAGCTTACCGACAAAAAGATTTTCCTGAATGGAAAGCTCGTTTATAACGCTCAGTTCCTGATAAATTACGCTGATACCGTTTTCGGCGGAATCTTTCGGCGAAAGCTTTTTATAGCTTTTTCCACCTACAATTATTTCACCCTCGGTGGGCTGATAAACGCCGCTGAGGATTTTCATAAGTGTAGATTTGCCGGCACCGTTTTCACCGAGCAGCACATGTACTTCGCCGGGCTGTATGTCAAAAGATATATCTTTAAGTGCCGTTACGCCCGGGAACTTTTTAACGACGCCCTTCATCTCAACTAATGCGCTCATTTTTTCCTCCTTGTTATTGATTATTTTCACATATTAGTTATTTACGTATGTGAATAGTATATACATTTTATTGGGTAAAGGTTTACTCAATTTCCAAAAATATGCGGGAAATGCTATTTCCCGTTTACTTATCTAAGCTGATTTTTATGCGGTTGTTCTTTTAACAAGCTTTACGGGAATAACATAAATATCATTTTTGTTTTTTGTCTCATTATTCTCGATTAGATTTAAAAGAGTTTCAACTGATTTTTTTCCGAACATATCGGTATCTTGATGTATTGTGGTTATCGGCGGATCGCATATCTCCGAAAGAGTAATGTCATCAAATCCGACGACCTTGCACTTCCCCGGCACAGATATGCCGGAATCCTTAAGAGCCTGCAAAGCACCGAGTGCCATCATATCGTTATTGCAAAAAATTCCGTCAAATTTTTTACCGTCGGCTATGGCTTTTTTTATTGCGTCATAAGATGAAGCGTAGCTGACATCCGTTTTTATAACATTGCCCTCGTTAAGCGGCAAAGAATACTTTTTGTGAGCGTCAACATAACCCTTATATCTGTTTCGTGTGGTAGAATAACAGTTTTTGTCGCTCAGCATCAATATATCCTTACAGCCGTCCTCTATAAGAGCCTCCGTAGCTAAAAAACCGCCCATCTCGTTATCGGAAATAATTAAGGTGCCCGCATGCTCGGGACGACGGTCAATGTGAACTACGGGAATTTTGTAATCATTATATATCTGCTCAACATCGCTCTTTGTGCTGATGTAGATTATACCGTCAACGTCTTTGGCGGCAAGCGAAGAAATATGCTTGTCCTCCGTGCTGCTGTCCTCGTTAGAGTCGCACACAAAAACGGTATAGCCTTTTTGCAGCAGAGACGTCTCAATGGAACGGATAATCTTAGCAAAGAATTCGTTTGTTATATCGGGAACAATAACGCCGATGCTCTGCGTTTTATTGGTTCTGAGCCCTTTGGCGTTAAGATTTACCTTGTAGCCGTACTTATTAACAATATTCATAACCTTTCTTTCGGTCTCCGAGGAAAATCTGCCGTTATGATTTAAAACGCGCGAAACGGTGGCGATGGACACGCCGGACATTTCGGCAATCTCAACCATTGAAATTTTCCCTTTCAATTTAAATACCTCCGAAAAATTATGCAATCGTTTGCTCAGTTTGTAATAAATAACGGGTAATCGTTTACCCTACGCCCATAGTTTACTTCCCGATACAGCAAAAGTCAACTCTTTTTTTGCAGAAAAAATATCTTTGTCAGAAGTGCTTAATTCTTCATATCACACATTGGTTAAAAAGCAAACATTAAATCGCAAACGTCAAATTTGCGGTTCACCGTTTGTGCAGTTTCACATAAAAAACGCGTTACTCTAAAATGAGCAACGCGTTTTTTAAAGCAATTTTTTACTTGTTTTTACCAAAAACCTTTTGGAACCAATTTTGTTTACTGCTTTCTGCCTGAGCCGCAGCTGCCGCAGCCTTTTCAATACTCGGTGTTTTCATAACAAACATTACACTGGACTCAATACCGTCGGCAACCGAAGAATATATTTTATAATCGTTACCGTACTCTATCATCTTTGTTGCCTTCTGCAAAAGCTCGTCGGAATTATCGGTAAGCACACCGTACTTTTCAAGCTTTGATGCAAAATCTGCTGCGCTGACGGAATTCATAAGATTTGTTATCTTTGTCATATTGTCTTCATTTAACAGAGTACTGAGGCTGTTAAGAAGCTCCTGATTGCTGTCAAGTTCGCTCTGGATATCCGAAATCTTACTCATGGTATCAGGCAAATTATTTATTGCGGCCTGCACCTCCGGATCCTGCATATCGTTTGATATGCTCTGAAGAAGCGGCAGCGCGTCTTTAAACTCGTTCGAAGCTGACGGGAGAAGACTTAAAAACTGCTGTACATTGGGGTCGGAAAGCAATTTTATCATCTTTTGAAGGTCGGAATTGCTTGATGAATCGAGAAGAGTTTTAAGCGTTTCTATATTTTGCGGAGTAAGGTTCTTAGAAAGAACATCAATAAGAGGCTTATTGCTCTCATAAAGCGATGTTGCATCATTTATCATCTGTGCAAGCTCGCCGAGCTTGTCGGGATTTGACATAAGAGTCGATAAGACGTTATTGGGGTCTATTGACTTAATCGAGGATTCAATCTCCTTGAGCTGATTAAGGCTTGATTTCAAATCATCAACGCTTGAAGGAACAGCCATATTATTACTTACTGCCGAAAGAGGAAGAACCGCAAAATACATATTAGTAAGTTCAAAATCCGTTACATCGGCGGTAATTGTAAAGTTATCGTTAAAGGTGATATCGGCAGCATCCTTGAGGGTTTTGGAATCTATGCCAAGCGTCTCGTTAATTCCGGGGAAGCCGGCCACCACAGCTACTTCCTTTGAACCGTCGCCCTGAGAAATGCCGTTTTCCACTTTTACATTTTGGAAGTTGGTTTCGGGAAGAATCATACCGCCGACAGCAAGCACGGGATTGCAAACCTTAACATCCTTACCGTTGATTTTTTCGGTTTTAAAGATGTTGTTTGTCATCTGTATTTCTATCTTTACCTTACCGCTCTTGCCGGCAAGCTCGGAGGCGGTTATTTCTTCATCATTAAGATAGTATTTAATTGAGATGCTTACAGGAAGCGTCTTATTGCTTGTGCCGCGATAATAAAGGTCGGTTGTCGGCATATTCCAGAACAAGCCGCCGTCCTTAAAATAGGGCTCGGTATCACTCTTAACATTTGTTACGTTTTCAAGGTCCGTAACATCTCTGAGGTAAACCTCGGGAGTGTCGGTGTGAATCCAATCGGTAACGGATATATTTTGAACCGCACCGGAGTTATCAAGTGTAGCGTAAACCGTTTCGGTTTTTTTATAATTATTGATTCTGTTTGTGTAAATAGTTTCCTCGGTCTTTTTATCAACCTCGGCTACCGTATCGTCGTCCTTTTTGGACGAGCAACCGGTAAAGGTGACACAAAGCATTGAGAAAACAAGCAAAACACAGATTATACTTTTGATTTTATTTGCGTTTTTCATTTTGCTGCCTCCGATTTCTTAGCCTTGACGGCTTTTATTTTTGCCTTTGATTTCTTGAATTTCTCTTTAGGCATTGTACGCCAATTAAACGAAGTTTTGTTTATGAGTTTTTCACAGATATAAAGTATGGGCGGCAACGTACAGATTATTATAAACGCACTTATGATTGCCCCGCGTGCAAGCATACCGCAAATGCTCTTGACTATCTCTATATCGCAAATCAGATAAACACCGAAGGTCGCAACAAAGAATACCATTGCGCTTTGGAAAATCGAACGGTCGGATTCGTTGGCAGCCTTTCTGATGGCTTCATCCTTAGACAGACCCTTTCTCAATTCCTCACGGAACCTCGAGGTTATGAGTATAGCATAGTCAACCGTTGCGCCGAGCTGAACGCAACCGATTATTGTAGGCGCGATAAACGGTATCGTCTCGCCGAATATAAACGAGAAGCCCTCGTTTATAAATATTGCTATCTCAATAGACGCAACAAGGATTACAGGTATTGATATCGACTTAAATATAATTGCTATAAGGACAAATATTGCCGCGACTGAAATTATATTGGTTATTATGAAGTCTCGATTCGTTACGTCAACAAGGTCCTTGGTCATAGCACCCTCGCCGGTCAGATAACCGTTCGGGTCATACTTCAATACAATACTCTTCAGCGTATCTATCTGTGCATTTTCTTCATCGGTTGCCGTAGCGTAGCTTGTATTTACCATCATAAGCTGATAACCGTCTTTAATGCAGATATTACGAATATCATCGGGAATCATATCGGCGGGTATTGCAGAACCTAAAAACTCGTTCATTGCAACTACGTTTGTTATACCGTCAACATCTTCAATTTCCTGCTCCATAGCTTCAAGCTTCTGGCTCGGTATATCATCGCTTACTATAATGAAATGTGTAGTTGCCATATTGAATTTATCTTTCATTTCGTGAAGTGAAACGATAGACGCGAGATCGGAGGGAAGAGCCTTATCCATATTGTAGTATACATTAACGCTCTTCGAAGCTCCGTATGCGGGAATTATAAGAAGAAGGAAGATTATTGCAATTACACGGCGATGCTTAATGGTGAATTCATTAAGCTTGCCGAAATGGGGAACGAGGCTCTTATGTCTTGTCTTTTCGATTTTATCGTCAAGCAAAAGTATGAGTGCCGGAAGGAATGTAACGACTGTGATAACACCGAGCAATACGCCCTTTGCCATTACAAGACCTATATCAAGACCGAGCTTGAAGCTCATAAAACAAAGTGCGAGGAAGCCGAATACCGTAGTCAACGAACTGCCTGCCAGCGATACGAACGTACTGCTTATTGCCGAAGCCATTGCCATGGTTCTGTCGTCATTATGCTTGCGTTCCTCTTCGTAACGGTCCATAAGGAATACCGAGTAGTCCATAGTAACGCCGAGCTGTAGTATAGCCGCTATACATTGCGTAATATATGATATTTGCCCGAAGAAAATGTTTGTACCCATATTATATACAACCGCGGTACACAGTGCCGCAAGAAGTACAAAAGGTAAAACATACGATTTCAGGGTAAACATCAAAACGATAAGAGCGAGCACTATTGCAATAACTACATACAGCGGAGCCTGCGCGTCGGCAAGAGCCTTAGTATCATACATTATTGTGGAAACGCCGCTCATAAACATATTTCTGTTCATACATTTACGTATGGACTTTATGGCGTTCATTGTGGACTCGGAAGCGCCGCCCTGCGTAAATTGAACCATCATAAGTGTGGCATTACCGTCTTTACTGTAAAAGACGTTCTTTAAGTCGTCGGGAAGCATATCCTCGGGAATCGAAATATCAGCGATATCATCGACCCACATAACATTGCTTACTCCGTCGATTTCGGAAATTTCCTCCTTCAGCTTGACGGCGGTTTTTTGATCCTCGTTTTCAATAACAACAATGGCACTTGCAGCGTTATTGAATGTTTTATCAAGTATATGCTCGCCCTGTACCGAATTGAGGTCTTCCGGCAGATAAGACAAAATATCATAGTTTACGAATGTGTTAAGATAACATATTATCGACGGTATCAATAATATAAGGCAAACTATAAGGACTGTTTTGGGGTGTTTTGCAATGCCCCTTGCCATTTTGTCTATCATCGTATCTCCCCTTTGCTATAATAATTTACTAAGCTAACATTTTTTTGACGGCCAGATGAATTACCGGTCGTATTTCTTCTATGGTGAACGGAGATCTCGAAAGAATGGCGTTCGAAGCGGTTGTAAATATCATTGTAGAAACGAGCAACAACAGCTTCTTGGCATTCTCTGGAGGATTTCCGAGTTTAACTATTATATCCGTAAGATAATCAAAATCGAGTTTGATGTTATCGTCGCCGTTATCGATTATCAGCGAATACAATATTGAGCTTTTTTCGCTTATCACGGAAAGCATTTCTTTATTTTCAATCATATAATCTATAATTGCGTCAACAAAAAATGTGAGCTGATCGACAGCCTCCATTTTGTTATCTGTATTTATATTTTTCATCTGCGCTATAACAGACTTTATAATTGCTGCGCTCTTGTAAAGAATTATCTGATCCATAAGGTCATATTTGTCATGAAAATAGAGATAAAACGTACCCTTTGCCACGCCTGCACATTTGACAACTTCATCTATCGGGGTAGTGTTTATACCGTTTTTTGCAAATAAGTTATATGCAGCTTCTAATATTTTATTACGCTTTTTAAGCTTGTTTTCTTCTACACTCGGCATTTTACACTACCTCTTTCGATTGATTTTCTGAGGCTTAACAGAATTTTATCATCCGCCGCAAATTAAAGCTTTGCGTTTTCAAAATGACCGTTAGTCACTTTTTACATTTCAAGATACTACTCCAAAAATGACCAATAGTCAATAAATTATTTTTATTGTTAACAAACCGTTCATAAATGTTGAATTTATGCACACAAACGCCAATTAACTAACTTATCATTTGTGCATTTTGCCTGACAGCTTGATTTGCAATAATTAGCAGCATAAAAAAACAGAGCACGGAAAAACCGTACTCTGTTCGATGCAAAATGCAGATTATTCGCCCTTCATATCAAGGAGCTTAACCTTGCCCTCATAGGATTCCTGAGAAACCTTGATAGAATCGGTTATAGCAGCCTCAATGTCGTCATCCTCAACGCCGAGGTCACGGGTGAACTTATCCGTTATGAAGAGATCATAGTCCATAATGTAGGGAAGCTGAAGCGGATCCATACCGGAATCAATGCCTCTCTTCTTATAATCTTTAACAATACCGTACATACCGAGCTTCATCATAAACGGAGGTATGCCGACAATCTTTCTGTTATGCATTCCGCGAGCCTCATATACAATACCGAGGAATTTATCCCACTTCATATTGTACATACTGATCGGAATAGCCTCAAAGCCTTTAGCGCCCTCTTTGGTTGCTGCACCGGCAATAGCCTGGCCAACCTGACGGCAAGTAAGCATTGCTGTGCCACCCTTCGGATAAAGGGTGAAGGGAAGCTTGTCCATACCGGCAATCTGCTCAATAAGAACAGTCCAAACAGGTCTTCTGCCCGGCTGAGTACCGAATATGTAAGGAAGCTCAAGAACTGCTACGCTGAAGTTGTCATCGCAAGCCTTTTTGCAAACTTCTTCCTGAAGAAGACGAGATTTGAAGTAGGGGTTTCTCTCTTCAAGACCCATATCGGGCTTGATTTTAGCAAGATATGAGAAGTAAGAACCGAGAACAACAGCTCTCTTAACACCTGCTTTTTTGCAGAGCGGGAAGATTTTCTCAAGCGGAGCAATGTTGTATTTGTAGTAATAATCCATTACGGGCGCCGGGAATTCTTTTCTCTCGTCAACGCCTGCTGCGAAGATAAAGCAATCGCAGCCTTCGAGCATCTGCTCAATTTCGTCATCAGTCTTCTTGTTGATATCGCCGAAAACGAGTTCCATTTCCTTCGGAATGGGAGCTCCCTCCGGAAGAGGCGGAAGAGCAACGCTCTTTACCTGATGACCTCTCTTAATGAGAGTCGTGGCAGCTTCACAGCCGAGAAGGCCTGTACCGCCGATCATAAAGATTTTCATAGCAATTCTCCTGTCTAAACTATATATTTTTGCAAAATTAAAAACTAAATCAGTCTTTGAATACGGGGTCAAAGAGCGGAAGCTTTGAAATCTTCATAACGCTGCTGAAGAGATGACCGCCGAGCACCGGCATAAGTCTGCCGAAATAATTCATAAATGCAGCGTCAAAACCGTGAACGCCGAGCGGACGTCTTGTTCTGATGTCATGCATTATCATCTTAACCATTCTGTCGCAGGAGGTGCTGACGGCATTGAGCATCTTCTGACCCTTTGCGTCGGAGGCATCCTGACTTCTGAATATATCGGTCTTTGTAAAGCCGGGGCAAACTATGCCGACATAGCATTTACCGCGAAGCTCTTCTCTGAGTGATTCGGAAAGAGACTTAAGAGCAGCCTTACTTGCGGAATATACCGAAGTACCTGCAAGGGACATAAGAGAAGCTGAGCTGTCGATGTTGATGATTCCGGGGGTCTTTGACTTGAGAATCATCGGAAGAAGTGTATGTATTGAATAAACCGCCGAATAGAAGTTTATATTCATAGCCTTTTCGATATCAGCCATTGAATAATGTTCAAATCTGTCGAATTTCGGCAAAATCCCCGCATTGTTTACAAGTATGTCGGGATGAATGTCATTATCCTCAAGGTACTTCGCAAAATCAATCCAATTTTGCTCAACCGATACGTCGAAAAGCTTATAGCTGAATTTTTCGGCATTGGGGCCGAGTTCCTCAACTACCTTTTTCATTTTTTCCTCGCTGCGAGCGATACCGATAACGGTGCAGCCATGATCAACGATAAGTGATTCGGCAATTCCCTTGCCCATACCGCCGGAAGCACCCGTCACGATAACGGTCGTATTATTCATCCAATTCTGATCCATAACTCTCTCCTTTGGAATATTGAATTTTTATTCACTCGTATTATTGTAACTCAAAGATAAATATATTTCAATAGTTAGTTGTCTCAAATTTAACAAAAAAATGCACAAATTTTAAAGCATCGACGTGTTTTTGTTAAACTCAATCCAAATCTACATCCTTTTTATTGTCGGCAAGCCCGTGGTTATAAATCTTTCGATTGTCAAGTGCCCAAAGCCGACCGGAGAAATCATCCTCTTTAAGCGGCGTAATTGCCTCATGTATCTGATATACTCTCGCATCCATAAGGTCAAGCTCAGAGAGAAGCTCTGCCTCAAGAAAGAGAGGTCTTACCGCTGCCCCGAATTCCGGCTCGCCGTGATGAGACAAAATCATATGCTCAAGCAGCATTTCGCGTTTTTTATCAGTTCCGAGCTTGTCGGCTGCCTCTCGCACCATCATAGCACCCATAACAAGGTGTCCTATAAGATTGCCCTCTACGGAGTATCCGTTCGCAAGCCCTGTCTCCCCCACGTTAAACTCGAGGGTCTTGGCTATATCGTGTAGAATGGCACCCGACAACAAAAGATCTTTATCCACAAACGGATAAACCTCGCATACGCCCTCGCAAAGCTTCACAATAGACAGAGTATGCATTAAAAGTCCGCCGCGTATGGCATGGTGGAGCTTATATGCAGCCGGCCATTTCAAGAGTTTTTCTTTGTTTTCTGTAAAGATTGTACCGACAAGCTTTTTCAAGTCTTCATCGGAAAACGCGTTTATGGTCTCCGTAATCTTATTATACATATATTCGCCGGTGTACCCCGCGTGCCTGACATAATCGGTAATATCCACATTATCCTCGGGTGTAACTTTGCGCATTTTTTCAACGCGCAGCTGATCGGCACCGTTATACTGCGATATTGTACCGCGAACCTTGACAAACATATCGGCTTCAAATTTTCCGTGTGCATTTTCATTGTAATCCCAAAGCTTTGCGGAAATTTCACCGTCGTTGTCGGAAAGAATCATATCAAGATATGCTCCGCCTCGTGAGCTTGTCTTTTTTTCGCATTTTGTCAGTATTCCGAAACCGTCAACAAGGCCGTTATTGTTAAGCTGAGTAAAATTCATTTGTTTTCTCCGTTCTTCTCTTCCGTCTTTGCTTCGATAACATAATCATCCTTTGTATCTTTAACAAACTTATTAAAGCTGTAAGTGCCCCACATATCCATAACGCCGTTGAAAACAAAGCAAATACCGATAAAGCGGAATGCAAACATAGCGGATTCAAAAGGTCTTATTGCCATGATAAGTCCGAGCACAATCGCTACAACGGCAAAGAGCAACGACAGCCACCACATCGGGAAGTGATTGCGCGCAAGCATTACGGCGCGCTGAATATTAACAAGTCCGTCAATTATGGCGACTATACCGAAAATGAACGGAATTACAGAGTAAACAACATCTTGCTTAAACATAAGGAAAATGCCTATTGCTGCAATTATAATTCCGCTGACAAGAGTTATGGAAAACAGTGACGAAACAGAACGGCACGAAAAGAATTTAATTATAAGATAAATTCCCGCAAGAACAAAAAGGCCGCCGAAAAGATAGCAAGCGACTTTTGCTATCTGCTCGGGAAAAATCATAAGAAGCATTCCCGTGACGAGATAAATTGCCGCCGAAGCAAAAAAGCTTGCCTTAAGGTTTTTAAAGAATTTTTCAAGTTGAGTCATAGTAAGCATCTCCCTTTAATATTTTAACGCCTTGGCATATTCGCGCGGAGTCACACCGTACTCTCGTTTAAAACAATAGATGAAATAACTCTCGGAGCAAAATGACAAGTAACAGCTGATCTCGCTGTAATCATATTTGCCCTTGAGCAATGATTTGGAAAGCTCCAATTTTTGTCTCAAAATAAAACGGCTGATATTCTGACCCGTCGTTTTTTTAAACAACGCGGAAAGGTAATCCGGTGACAAAGAGCACACCTTTGAAAGCCCGCCGAGCGTAAGCTTTTTTTCAAGATTTTCCTTGATATAGCTTATACACTTTCTCACAGGCGGCGGATAATCCTTGCCTATTGATGAATAGCGTACAAGATTTGTAAGCTCTATTGCCTTTTCCTGCAAAAACGGCGGTATACTCTCTGACGAAGTCATGGAATCGACGCGGCGTATCATTTTGTCACTCATCTCATATGCCTCGGATTCACAGAGCCCTCCTTCAATGGCATACCGTATAGCGAGGGTTATACAGCTTACCGCCCAATACTGCATTTGACGCAAGTTGTTTTCGGAAAGTTTGCCTATTACGAGCCCATTGCTAAAAAATTCGTCCATGGTATAGCTGAGACGCTCTGTGTCTCCCTGTTCGATACAGGTATAGAACAGTTTTTCCGCCTCATATGCCGTATGAGCTTTGCTTTCAAGTTCATTGTATATAGGATTTGCACTTTTTTCGGGCAAAATCTCAATTTTTTCAAGACGAAATTTTTTCATATTGCTCTCCTTCCGCGATAAATAATTGTAACACTAAGACCTGCAATTTTCAACGGTATCTTTATATAAAAATAAGAATTTTAGAAAACAGGCAAAAAATGAAAGCGTGTCCAAAAGGACACGCTTTCATTTTTTTATAAAATCAGTTTTCTTTGCCGGTTTCATCGGACGAATTTTTCTTTTCATCCGAATCTACTTCCTTTTCCGCCTCTGAGGCTACATCCTTCGTAAGATATTTCTTTTCGTTGTCGAAATTATCTTCAAGGTCCTTTACTGCCTCGTCCGCGTTTTTATCATCGGTAGCTGACGGCTTGTCTTTTTCAACAGTCTCGGTTTTATTTTCAGCTTTTTCACTCTTCGGCTCATAAGGTGGAAGAGTTCCGCCCTCCATAAGAGTTTTAAACTGCTCGGCATCTATCTTCTCTCTCTCGACAAGCGCCTTTGCAACGGCGTGAAGCTTATCAATATGCTCGTTTAAGATTGACTCTGTACGGTCGTAAGCCTTGAGTATTATTTTCTCGACTTCCTCGTCTATCTCGCAGGCAACCGCCTCGGAATAATTGCGCATATGATTGTAATCTTTTCCGAGGAAAACCTCATCGTTTCCTGTTCCGAAGGTTATCGGCCCGAGCTTTTCGCTCATACCGTACTTTGTTATCATCTTACGAGCCGTATCGGAAGCTCTTTCGATGTCGTTGGACGCACCGGTTGAAATATCGTTGAATATTATCTTTTCGGCAACACGTCCGCCGAGAAGCCCGACTATGTCGTCAAGCATACGGGACTTCATAAGATGCATCTCGTCTTTTTCAGGCTGATACATGGTAAAGCCGCCTGCCATACCGCGCGGAACAATCGAAATATGCGTTACGGGATCCTTATGCTCAAGATAATACGAGGTAACGGCATGACCTGCCTCGTGATATGCGGTAATTTTCTTGTCGCGCTCTGTCATACGGTGCGACTTCTTTTCTGTTCCGACAAGGACTTTCATTGCAGCCTCTTCAATGTCGGGCATTGTAATAGCTTTCTTTTTGCGCCTTGCCGCCAAGAGAGCGGCTTCATTAAGCAGGTTTTCAAGATCGGCACCCGTAAAGCCGACAGTCTGCGACGCTATTGACCTCAAATCAACATCGGGCCCTAAGGGCTTACGCTTCGCGTGAACCTTCAAAATAGCTTCTCTGCCGTCAATATCCGGATACGAAACAGTTACCTGACGGTCAAAACGACCGGGTCTTAACAGCGCAGGGTCAAGTATGTCGGGGCGGTTTGTCGCCGCTATAACTATTACTCCCTGATTTTCGCCGAAGCCGTCCATTTCAACAAGCAGCTGGTTAAGGGTTTGCTCACGTTCATCGTGACCGCCGCCCATACCTGCGCCTCTGTGACGTCCTACGGCATCAATTTCATCTATAAATATTATAGACGGAGAGTTCTTTTTAGCCTGATCAAAGAGGTCGCGGACTCTTGACGCACCTACGCCGACATACATTTCAACGAAGTCCGAACCTGATATTGAGAAAAACGGAACGCCCGCTTCACCGGCAACCGCTTTCGCAAGAAGAGTTTTACCTGTGCCGGGAGGTCCTACAAGGAGCACACCCTTCGGTATCCTTGCGCCGAGCGCGTTAAACGCCGACGGATTTTTAAGGAATTCAACTATCTCTTCGAGTTCCTCTTTTTCTTCATCGGCTCCTGCTACATCATCAAAGGTTTTTTTCTGTTTGCCGTCGTTGGCATCTTTAACCCTTGCTTTACCGAATGAGAGTGTACGGTTGTTCTCGTTTTGGAATGACTGATTCATTTTGCGGAACATCAGCAGCATAATGACAGTCAATACTATCATTATGACAACCGTAGGCAAAAGGCTTACAAGCCACGAGCCTGAATTACCCGATTTATAGTCCATTTTAATCTGATTATCGGGATTTTGCTTATTATATTCAACAACGCTGTCGTGAATATCGTCAACAAACATTGAAACATTCGGCACGGTATATTTATAAGTAGTGTCGTCGTCCCCGAATAACTTGTACTCCAAGCTTCCGCTTGCAAGATTCAAGGTGTACTCCGACACCTCGTTATCTTCAAACAAATCAACTATTTCGTAATATTGTTTTTTATCTCTCTGCGTGTCGCCCATTGTTGCGTAAATCGAAATACACAAAACAAATATAAGCGGAATTACGATATACGGAGCTATTGCTTTCCAGTCAATTTTTTTCAATTCACTAATCACTCCTCAGAGTTGTAATTTTGCACTATCGGTTGTTATTTTTCGTAAACCTTAGGCTTTAATATGCCTACATACGGAAGATTTCTGTACTTTTCGTCATAGTCGAGGCCGTAGCCTACAACAAAAGCATCCGGTATCACGGCACCGCTGTAATCAGCCTTGAGGTCTACAAGACGTCGCTCCGGTTTGTCAAGCAAGGTACAAATCTTAAAGCTTGCCGGATTGCGGCGAAGAAGAATATCTTTAAGGTAACTCAACGTTTTGCCGCTGTCGAGAATATCCTCTACTATAAGCAAATCTGCGCCCTCTACAACATTTGTGTCGAGGTCCTTGATTATTTTGACTACGCCGCTTGTTGAAGTACCCGAGCCATAGCTCGATACCGACATAAAGTCTATACAGCACGGAATATCTATGGCGCGCATAAGGTCGCCCATAAATACCACCGAGCCCTTCAACACGCTGACCAAGAGTAATTTTCTGCCGCTGTCGCGGTAATCGTCGCTTATCTGCTTACCGAGCGACGTAACTATTTCCTTTAATTTTTCTTCGGACAAGAGAACGCTCTCAATGTCATTCTTATAGTCTGCCTTCATTAATTCTCCCCCGTTAAACCTGTTATAATTATAAATTTTCTTGTACATTTATCGACGCGAAATTCAGATGATGTACCGAAGCCCTCAACCCAAACGGTTTTTTCTCCGTTGCTGACAACCGGTATACAAACTCTCTTCGGCTGCGGAATTTTCGCTTCGTTAAACAGCTTTTTAAGCGTCTTTGTATTCTTTCTGCGCGCAGAAGAGAATTTATCCCCTTCTTTTCTGCTCCGCACCGAAAGAACATTGCCTATTTTATCACAATCCACGGCATTATCCAATAGTACTTTGTTAAGATTTTGTAAATCTTTTTGAGTGAAAATCTGAATTTTAAGCTTACCGTACGGATATTCCACGATGCCGTCTTTTACATTGAATGTTACGGAAAATGGTAAATACTCCTCTGTTTTTTCGGAAAGGACGAGCGAACCGTCCTTGTGAGCGAGTATTATTTTACCCGGCAAGGTTATGCTTTTAGCCGTACCCACCGTATTTTCGGCATCATATATGTGGACTGAGGAAATATCCTTTTTAATATTTTCGCTTAAAAACTTCATTAAGATCCTGCGGCGCAATGCCTTGGGATAACCCGAAAGCTTCTCTTCGTCCAAGCCGAGCGAAGTTTTACATTCGGAGTATTTAAGCTCTGTGATTTCTTCTATCAGTTTTTCGTCATCCGTCGCATTTTCAGTAAGTCGGGAAAATGCCGAAAGAACGGACGGATTCATTTTTTGCAGAGTCGGAAAAACTACGTTTCTGATAACATTTCTCTTATATTCGTTTTGAAGATTTGTGCTGTCGGTAACAAAATCAAGAGAATTTTCTTTACAGTACAATTCAATATCGTCGCGCGAAGTCATAATGAGCGGTCTTATTATATTGCCGCGTATCGGCGGTATACCGCAAAGTCCCTTGCAGCCCGTGCCGCGTACAATGTTCAAAAGCACGGTTTCGGCACTGTCATTAAGATTGTGTGCCGTTGCGATTTTTGCGTTTTCGCCTGCCTTATTTTTAAAGCACTCATACCTTTTTCGCCTGCCGCACTCCTCTTCGCTCTCGCCCGTCTTTTTACACTCAAGCGGGATGTCAAAGCGGAATACGGTCAATTTTATTCCCAGGCTTTTGCAAAAATCGGAACAAAATTTTTCATCTCGCAAAGCCTCTTCGCCGCGTATACCGTGGTTTACGTGAACAGCTTCGACTTCAAGCGAAAGCGAATCCCTAAGTGAAACAAGAGCATGTGTAAGACACACCGAATCCGCTCCGCCGGAAAGCCCCACAACAATTTTATCGCCGTAAGACAGCATATTGTATTTTTTTGTTGCCGATAATACGTCACGGTTCATTTCTGTTATACTCCGCGGTCGTAAACAAGGTATACTGACCGTTCCAGTTAAGGTCTACGTCGGTAGTGCCGCCGTGACGGTTTTTGGCTATTATGACCTGCGCCTTATTCTCGTCTGCAACAACGCTTTCGCCCTTGTCCTCATCAAAATACGATTCACGGTACAAGAGTAAAATTATATCGGCGTCCTGCTCTATTGAACCCGATTCACGAAGCTCCGACATAGTGGGCTTGTGATCCTTGCCCTTGCCCGACGCCGACTGACGATTAAGCTGAGAGCAGGTAACCACCGGTATTTTAAGGTCTTTTGCCATAAGCTTTAAGCTTCTTGTGATTTCAGCTACCTCTTGCGCACGGTTATCGGTACGCTTCGTTCCGGTCATAAGCTGAAGGTAGTCAATAACGACAAGGTCAACATCTTTAAGGCGGCGCACTCTTGCTTTCATTTCTGGAACGGTTATATTTGACGTATCGTCAAAATAGAGCTCCGCCTTTGAAAGCGCGTCGGAACACGTGGCAATTCTGACCCACTCTTCGGGAGAAATGTCGCCCGTTCTCATTTTTGAGCTCTCAATTCTCGCCTCGGTGGCAAGAATACGCTGTGCAAGCTGCTCTTTTGACATCTCAAGTGAGAAGAAAAGAACCTTTTTACGCGAAGTAACCGCGGCATTGCGTGCGATATTCAGCGCGAAGCTTGTTTTACCCATCGCAGGACGAGCTCCGATAAGAATAAGGTCGGATTTATTAAGTCCGGTCATATATTTATCAAGCACGGAAAATCCCGTAGGAATACCCTTTCGGTCCTTACCCTCGGGAGTTGAAAGCAATGTCACGTTGGGGATAACGTCATTTATCACTATATCGCCGAGCTTAGTCGGTCCGTCGGTTGTTTTGCCCTGACGAATGTTATATATGCGTTGCTCCGCCGAATCGAGTATGGTTTCGGCATTTTCCGATTGCTCCGAACACTGGTAAAGTATATCGTGCGAAACATTCATAAGCTCACGAAGAGTGAACTTTTCCTTAACGATTTTGGCGTAATTCATAACGTTTGCCGTTGACGGTACCGCCTGAGCAAGCTGTGCCAGGTAATTTTTGCCGTCGGCATCGTTATAAACTTCGTTCTTTTTGAGCTCCTCAAGAACTATCAACGGGTCTATCTTTGAACCGAGAGCATCAAGCGTTACAATAACCGAATAGATATCGCGGTGCTGCGGAATATAAAAATGCTCAGCCTTGAGTACCGTCATTACATCCGAAAGGCATTGCGGGTCAATGAGTACAGAACCCAAAACAGCCTGTTCCGATTCAAGCGAATACGGCTCTGTTAAATTGTCAAAAGACAGGTTGTCCATTTATTTCACATCCGGTTATGTTTTATTCTCCGACTTCAACGTAAAGCTTTGCGGTAATTCCGTTATAAAGCTTCACCTCTGCCGTATATGTGCCGAAATTTTTGATGTCATCCATAGACATCTTGCGCTTGTCAACGGTAACGCCGAGCTGTTTGCCGACTGCCTCGGCAGCCTCTTTAACCGTAACCGAGCCGAAGAGCTTTCCGTTTTCGCCGGCCTTGGCTTTTAATTTTACGGTCTTTCCGTCAAGCTTTGCTTTTGCTTTATTTGCATTTTCGATTTCGACCTCTATCTTATGCTGCTTGGAGGATTCGCTGTTGCGAAACTCCGTGAGAGTCTGAGCATTTGCCTCAACTGCAAGTCCTTTAGGGAAAAGGAAATTACGGGCATAACCGTCGGACGCCTTGACTTTTTCGCCGGCTTTGCCGAGTCCCTTTACATCCTTTTTAAGAATGACCTCCATATTTATCAATCCTTTCTTTTATACGGCACCCGTTTTTCGGGAACCGAAATCATAAATTACTGTAATAATTATCAATGGCGGTTTTAAGCATATCTTTAATTTGACTCTCGGTAATATCCCTGAGTTGAACCGCCGCCATGGTCTGATGTCCTCCGCCGCCGAGTGCCTCCATTATAAGCTGGACGTTTACCTTACCCATGGAACGCGCCGATATATTTATGATATCATCGGTCTTAAATATAACAAAGGACGCATCAACACCGCTTACCGAAAGGAGCTCGTCGGCAGCCTGAGCGCAGACAACACGGATATCATTTGACTCAATATCGGTAACCGAAATCGCACACGAGCGATACATTTCGGCATTCATAACAACCATACCGCGCAGTTTTCTTGACTCCATGGAATTTGCAAAAAAAGATTTTACCGTTACGGTGTCCGCTCCGCGGGAGCGTAGATATGCCGCCGCCTCAAAGGTGCGTACTCCGGCTCTTAAAACAAACTCCTTTGTATCAAGCATAATACCCGACATTAAAGCCGTAGCACAAACCGTATCTGCGACAGGACGCTTGCTGATATACTGCAAAAGCTCCGTCACCATTTCACACGCTGAAGAAGCATGCGGCTCGTGATAGAAAATAACGGCGTTGTTTATGTAATCGACCGTTTTTCTGTGGTGGTCTATAACTATTACGTTTTGAGCTTTTTCGTAAACATTTTTCGAGTCAACGAAATCCGCCTTGTGAGTGTCGACTATAATAAGTAAGGTCTTTTTGACCGTGAGACGCTCCCCCGTTAAAGGAGAAACGAAGCAATCATCGTCACTTTTTTCTATATAGTCAACAAGAGGCTGGGCAAGCGTTGTTTTTCTGTTTACCACTATTTTTGCATCTTTACCGAGTGCCAAAGCTGCCTTGTACATACCGTATGCGGCACCGACGCTGTCAAGATCGGAGAATTTGTGACCCATTATAACTACATTAGACGCATTTCTTATAAGCTCCGACATAGCGGAAGCCACAACTCTTGTGCGAACCTTTGTACGCTTTTCAACGCCCTTTGAAACGCCTCCGAAGAACGTGTACTTATCGTTATCCTTTACGGCAACCTGATCGCCGCCGCGACCGAGAGCCATATCGAGAGCCTGGCGAGCGGCACCTTCGGCGTCGCTTAAATTGTCTCCCCTGCCGACACCCGCAGAAAGCGTTATTCCGACAGTGGCGCCGTTATAAGTATAGCTTCTGACGTTTTCAAGCACATTGAATTTTTTTGAAATCATCTTTTCAAGCTCGGATTCGGGTACTATCGCTATAAATCGTCCTGTTCCGAGTTTGCGGAAAACGCCGCTGAATTCAGAAAACCAGTTTTCGGTAAGTCTTTCAACAGCACTTGTTATTTCGGCATATTCGCTCTCTTTATACACTCTGTAAAACTCGTCTATGCTGTCAACCGCAACAAGAGCTACGGCAGGCCTTGACATACGATATTCTCTGACTATACTCTTAAGGTCGGTATCATCCACAAAGTAAAAAACCGTACAGGACTCTCCGGAAGAGTCAAGCGTTTCACTTATAACGGTATAATCTCGACCGTCATAAGTCGCCGAAAATATTTTTTTTGCGGCAAGCTCCGACAAAGCCTTATCGCCTATAAAGACGGATATATTGTCTTCTCTCGGCTGACGGCTTCTTATAACGGCAGCTTTAAAAAGGTCGTTAAACCAAAGAATTTTCCCGTTTGTCTTGCATATTACGGCAGGAAGCGGAAAATATTTTAACATATCCTTATCCGACAGCGACGCATTGAGTGAAATCACCGCATTTTTTATTATACGAAATTCGTTGTGCATTTTAAGGATTGCGGAAACCGCAAGCACAACGGAAAGAGCCGCCTCGCCTATGGCGAGAGGTAAAAGCACTCCTTTTGCCGCCGTCACAGCTGAAGCCGTAAACAGCGCAACAACCGCAAAAAATGTAATCGGATAGGTTTTTATAAGATGACTTATTTTGAATTTCATTTTTACTCCCTTTGGCACTGCGGCGTAAAATCAAAGCTTTAACCATTAAAGCCCGACGAACCGCGGCACTCTGTAAAAAGCAAATAAAAAACAGTTATATTTCCATTATAACGGGAAGTATCATGGGACTGCGCTTGGTCTCGTGGTACATAAGGTGAGAGACTTCGTCGCGAAGGCGATTTTTAACGGTAGTCCAATCGCGAACTCTCTCAAACATACAATCGGCTATAACGCTGTCGCAAAGCCGTCTCGCCTTATCAATAAGCTGCTCTGACTCGCGTACATAAACAAAACCGCGTGAAATAACTTCGGGTCCCGAAAGAACGTCTCCCGTTTCTTTATCTATTGTGGCGACAATAATTATAAGACCGTCCTCGGCAAGTCGCTTTCTGTCTCGCAGCACAACCGAGCCTACATCTCCGACGCCGGAGCCGTCGACAAAGACCATACCTGCCGGTACATCGCCTGAAATTCTTATTTTGTCCTCCGTCAACTCAACCTCCTTACCGTTGTCGGCAATAAGAATGTTCTGAGGAGGTATTCCGACACTTTTCGCGAGTCCTGCATTTTTACGCAGATGCTTTTGCTCGCCGTGCACGGGGATAAAATACTTGGGCTTCGTAATGCTCATCATTATTTTAAGTTCTTCCTGGCAGGCGTGACCCGAAACGTGAACATCATACATTTTTTCGTACACTACCTCTGCGCCCTGCTTTAAGAGCTCATCAACTACCTTGCCGACCATTTTTTCGTTACCGGGAATAGGTGTTGCAGAGATTATTACATAATCATTGGGGCAGATAGCCACACGCCTGTGCTCGGAAAATGCCATTCTGTAAAGTGCCGACATAGGCTCGCCCTGGCTACCCGTGGTTATAATAACAAGCTTATCCGCAGGATAGCGGTTAATACTGTCGATTCCTATAAGTATGCCATCGGGAATACGGATGTAACCCATCTCGGCTGCTATTGAAACAACGTTTTCAAGGCTTCTGCCGGAGAGAGCGACCTTTCTTCCGAGACTTTCGGCAACATCGATTATCTGCTGTACACGGTGAATGTTCGATGCAAAGGTTGCTACGATAAGACGCCTGCCGTTAGCCTTTCTGAACTGCGTTTCAAACGTCTCGCCGACCTTCCTCTCGCTCTCGGTAAAGCCGGGCTTTGCCGCGTTTGTGGAATCGGAAAGAAGTGCGAGCACGCCTTCCGTTCCGAGCTGAGATAAACGAGCTATATCAATAACTCCGCCGTCTATAGGAGTTGTATCGATTTTGAAATCGCCCGTCTGTATAACGGTTCCGGCGGGTGATTTTATAGCAAGGGCTACGGCGTCGGGAATTGAGTGGTTTACGTGTATCAGCTCAACGTCGAAGCAGCCGAGCTTTATATGGTCGCCGGGATTTGCAACATTAAGGCTGCACTGCTTTAAAATACCGTGCTCTTTAAGCTTGCCCTCGATAAGACCTATTGTAAGGCGCGTTCCGTATACCGGAATGTTGACCTGCTTTAAAAGATACGCAAGCCCGCCTATATGGTCCTCGTGACCGTGGGTTATGACTATACCGCGTATTTTGCTTGCATTCTCGGTTACATAGGTAAAGTCCGGTATTACAAGGTCTACACCGAGCATTTCCGTATCCGGAAATTCAAGTCCGCAGTCAACAAGCATCATATCGTTGCCGCACTCATAGAGCGTCATATTTTTGCCGACTTCATTGAGTCCGCCGAGAAATGCAATTTTAAGCGGCACGTTATTCTTTTTGCCGCGACGCTTACTCTGACCCTTTGAGTTGCCGGTTGCTTTGGTTGTCTTGCGTTCGTTTTTCACAGGCCTTGAAGTACCGTTTTTCTGAACGGATTTTTGCTGTGTTTTTGAATTTTGATTTTTTGTTTTTTGCGGATTTTGTTTTTTCTGACCGGCGGAATTTTTCTTGCCGGAAGTTGGTTTTTTTGCTGTTTTGCGGTTCTCAAGACTGTTTTTTTCGGTAGAGAGAGCGTTTTGTTTCGAGTTTTTGGGTACAGTTACCTTTCCGCGGCTGATCTGCTTTTTAGGCTGATCCGACTGCGGAATAAGTCTCTCTGTTTTTTTCTTTACCATTAAATATCTCCTTAATAAAAAATGAATATATGTATCCTGCTTTTCAAAACGTACAAAAAGCAGGTAAAATCCTAATCAAGATACGGCACCACTCCACCGCATAATCATGGATTATAATATAATACTATTTTTTGCCTCAGATGTCAATTAAGAACAGAGTCTAAATCTCGCAGTTTATTTTCAATATCATCACACAGTTCACGCGACATCTCATAGTTCAGTGCTTCTGTGACTATCTCGATTTTTTTGCCGTTTTCCGACGGCTTCAGCAGCACTCTGCCGCCGCTGCGATACATTACCGCCCCGTTATGAGACGGATAAACGGTGTCATTCGGGAAAGCTCTGCAAATATCCTCGGGAACGGAGGAAAAGCTGACGGTTTTGTGTTTTACAAAGAATTCAGGTATCTGCGAAAGCAGCTTCGGGAAAGAATATCCGGTCTCGCGCATTATACCGAGTATTTTTACTGCCATAAACAGCCCGTCACGCAAAAAAAACTGTTTTGATGACAGATATTTGAGTTCATCGCGAACAGACGTCTCCGATTGCACAGGGTAACGCAAAACACGTTTCTCATATCCGTCTGCCATGGTATTTATAACCGCCGGAGCGTCATAAGGCACGGCAACATCATGTCCGCACTGAATCTCATACAGACAACACAGCGAAAGCAGCTTATCCATATCAATCCACCCGCATTCACGGCAAAATGCCGAAACCTCCGTGCCGCCTCTTGTTATCTTAAACGTGATGTCATCGCCTTTACCGCATCCGAGAGATAAAAGACAATCCTCCATAAGTAAAAGTATGTCCTTATTATCGCTCATTACATTGGCCGAAATACCCGAAAGCATATCTCCCGATTGTCTCAAAAGCTCTCGGCGATACATACTGCTCATGCTTGTCATATCGGAGACGGCTCGCATATTCTGTGCAGAGCAACGGCGAAATTCACCGTTTTCTGCACGGTGCTCAAGTTCCCGCTCGAAATCGGGCGATAACGGCAATCCGCCATTTCCGTAAAACGCCGAATGAATACCGTTCTTTTCCGAATAAATGTAAATTCCGCAGCCGAGAGAACAAAATGAAGAGAAAAAAGCGACTTCGGACAAAAAGCATCTGCCGAAATCAAACACGTGCGAGCCCGAAGATATAAGTCCCGCCGTAACGGCCTTTACCGCCGCTGCGGAAGAAATGCTGTCATCGTACCCTATTCCTGTTCGCGTACCGAATTCACAGCTGCCCAAGGCTCTGCCGACTTCGCAAAACAGTCCTATATCAAAATCGCCGAAAAGCGAATCGGTATCGCGGCTGCCTAAATCGGCAATACTTTCGGCGTAATAATAAGCCTGCGGCTGACTTTCGGGCGAAGAAATACCGCCGTGCGGTTTCGGTGTGACTTTTACATTTTCGCCCACCGCCATATTTCTGCCGACAGTCGCTTTTTCACACAGCACGCTGCCTAAAGACATTTTGCTGTTTTCCTCCGCAACCGAATTCACACCCATAACGGCTCCCGATATATCGGCTCCGCGTAAGGCTGCGGATTTATTGAGCATAATACTGCCGCGAACGAATGCTTTTTCGCCTATAAAACAGCCGTCGCCCACTACGGTATACGGTCCTAAATCCGCTCCGTCCGAAATTTCGGTATTTTCACCTATAAACACAGGCGGCGTAATATTGTATTTGCCGCAAGGCAGTTCGCTGTTTGAATATATGCCGTCGCATATTTCCGACAGAGGAAATACTGTTTTTCCGTCAAGCATATCGCGAGTACATTTTAAATATGATAATACAGTATTTATACCGCGCCTGTAACCGGCGCACCGAAATGCAAAAAGATTTTTATTTTGAGAGAGCAATTCAGGCAGTATCTCATTTGAAAAATCCGTGATTGTGCGGTCGCGAAGCATTTTTAATATTTTGCCGGAAATTATATAAATGCCCGTATCCGCCTTATCGGTCAGCAAACTTCCCCTGCCGACGCTTCCGGAAAAGCCTGTGATTTTTCCCGACGGAGAGGTGAAAACGAGTCTTTCCCCCGAGGTTCTGTCGTAATGTGAGGTCAGCACCGTTATGTCCGCTCCGACGCTTCGGTGATATTTTTCGGCTTCGCTCAAATCAAAATCAAAAAGCACGTTGTCGGTTATCAGTAAAACGCTGTCATCCTCTTTTTCATCGGAACAGAAAAGTGAGTTTAAAGCATCGTTTATACTTTTTCCGATAACCGGCTTAACCTTCGCTCCGCAATTCGGGTTATTTTTTAAATACTCGCTTACTTTTTCCGATTGTGCATCAAGCAAAAGTACAATTTCATTCATTCCGTAAAAAGAAAGTATATCGGTCATATAGCCGAGCAGCGGTTTACCGAGTAAAGGCAAAAGAATTTTAGGCATACCGAAAAAATAATCATTAAAAAATCCGTTCCTGACTTCAGATGCTATTACCGCTTTCACAAAATCACCGTAACCTTTCATACGTATCCCGCACTTCGGGGAAAAAGAGGGATATATGCATAAAAGTATTATTGCCCCGTCGCTATAAAATAATCTGTTGTTTTAATGCGAATTTAATGTTAAAATATCCGTGTGATTTTATAACAAATCGGATGTGAACACATGAAAAAAGAGCTCGACAAAATTGAAATGTACACCGACGGTGCGTGCTCCGGAAATCCCGGTCCCGGAGGGTGGGGTACAATTTTGCGTTTCGGTTCGGCTGAAAAAGAGCTGTCAGGCGGAGAACGCAACACCACAAACAACAGAATGGAGCTGACCGCGGTAATAGAGGGCTTTAAGGCACTTAAAAGGCCGTGCGACGTAACTCTTTATACAGATTCAAAATATGTTGCGGACGCCATAACAAAAGGCTGGGCAGAGGGCTGGAAAAGGAAGGGCTGGAAAAAGAGCGACGGCAAGCCGGCGTTGAATTCCGATTTATGGGACGAGCTGTTGACGCTAATATCGAAGCACAGTCTTAATATTATTTGGCTCAAGGGGCATGCGGGTCATCCGGAAAACGAGCGATGCGACAGTATGGCAGTAAGGGAAAGTCATAAATTCATTAAATAGATTAAAATAAGCAAAACAGGACGCTTCCTTCGGAGAGCGTCCTGTTCTTTTACGTCAAAAAAGCTCCCGTAAAGGGAGCTTTGCGAACGCCGCAGCAACTTATTCTTTTTCGGAAATCATTTTTAATTCATCGGCTGTTATTTCGCGGCACTCGCCGTCTCTCAGCCTTTCATCGAGGTAAAGTCGTCCCATTTTTATACGGCAAAGATTTGTAACCTCGTTTCCGACGGCGCAAAACATACGCTTAATCTGATGATATTTACCCTCGCAAATGGTAATTTCACACTCTTTATCGGACAGTATTTTTATTTTTGACGGTAAAAAAGCCGTCCCGTCACGAAGAGTAATGCCGTTTTCGAGCAACGAAACGGCCTCTTCTTCGATATTGTCACGAAGAGACACAACGTACGTTTTATCAATGTGGTTCTTCGGTGAGAGAATACGGTGTGCGAACTCGCCGTCATCGGTTATCAGCACAAATCCCGTAGTATCTTTATCGAGTCTGCCGGCGGGGAACAGCCCACGGCGCATAAGCTCCTCGGGGACAAGGTCGCAAACGGTTTTTTCGCCTTTTCCGTCGCTTGCCGAAACAACGCCCTTCGGCTTATTAAGCATTATGTATATATGTTTTTTTATTGTGAAAATTTCACCGCATACTTTAATCTCGTCCGAATCGGCATCGGCCTTTTCGGAGCCGCTTTTGACAATCCTGCCGTTAAGCGAAACATTACCATGCGAAATCAGAGCTGCCGCGTCTTTTCTGCTGAGCTTTCCGCTGCCTGCTATAAGCTTATCTATCCGCTCTTTTTTCATCCGTTTCTCCTTATTTATTCGCCGGTGCTATCAGGCTTTGCAAAGCCGTGCATAAAGCCGTTAAGCTCTGTTGAGCACACATCCCCGCCTATTACCTTGCCGTCATACACCAAGATGTTTGCGTGGATAAAGCCGGTATTTTCATAGCCCGTATAATTTGTAATCTCATATGTCCAACGTTTTACCCGTTTCGATGCATACAAGGACAAATCAAAGCCTTGTTCCTTTTGAAGCTCGTTGTATTTTTCGTATACATCATCAAATTCCGCGGGAATAATCACTTCGCAAACCTCGACAGGATCTTCTTTTACGCTCCAGCCGAACTGCGAAAGATACGCGATTCTGTCCTCGGAGGAAGCGGCTCTGATATTTAACGCCGCCGTTTTCCCCGCCTCTGCCGTATGATGAGAAACAATAATCAGCGCGACTGCAAGCAGTGCCACAAAAAACACAAGCAGAGCCATTTTTACCTGCCTTTTCTTTACGGAGTATACGAACATATAAATTCACCTCGAAGCAAATATATGCAACGAGGCGAAATAAAATACTATATAAGGCAGCAAAATTACTTGCTCTCTTCGGGAGCCTTTTTGTGCTGAGCGGCAGCCTTGAGAGACTGACGCACACGTCTTATTTCATTTACGGAGTTGGTAAGACCCTCGTCTGCCATAGATACAACCCTCTCAACGTATTCGCCTGCGCTTTTACGCATATCGTTGGACCACTTTTGAGCCTGCTCCGTAAGCTCCGCGGCGGTTCCTCTCGCCTGCTCGACGATACCGTTTGCCTTTTTACGTGCTTCCGCCATAATATTTTCAGCCTCGGCCTCGGCGCCCTTCGTTATCTCGTGCTCGGAAATAAGCTCATCGGCCTTTTTCTTTGCCGCGGTGATAATCCCCTCGGCGGTGCTTTGCGCCGCAGTAAGTATTTCCTTTCTCTCGGAGGCTATTTTTCTCGCCTGCATAAGCTCATCGGGCATATTAAGCCTCATATCCTCGATAGTGGTTCTGAGCCTTTCGACGTCAACTATCTGATTTGAAGTAAAGGGAACGGATTTTCCCTCATCAATAATCTGCTCAAGCTCCTCTATTAAGCTTTCAATAGTCATTTGTTTTACACCTCTTATTTGCTGTCTCTCAGTTTATTTTTTTATTCTTTTGATGATGTCCTCACGTATTTCAGCAGGAACGAATGTGCTAATGTCACCGCCGAGCTCGCAAACCTGCTTTACCACGCTGGAGCTTAAGTACATATTCTCGGCTCGCGTTGTGATAAATACCGTTTCAAGCTCGTTATTGAGCTTTTTATTTGTGAGTGCCTGTTGAAATTCGTACTCAAAATCCGAAACCGCTCGAAGGCCTTTTACTATGGCAACCGCCTCTTTGCGGCGCGCATAATCGGCAAGCAAACCGTCGTATCGGTCCACCTCGACGTTTGGCATATCTGCGGTACAGCGTCTTAAAAGCTCAACTCTCTCCTCCGACGTGAAGGCATAATTATTTTTTTTATGATAATTTGTCATTACGACAACGATGACCTTATCAAACATTTTCGCGCTTCTGCGGATAATGTCAAGGTGCCCCATTGTAACAGGGTCAAAACTGCCGGGACATATAACCGTTTTCAAGAAAACCCCTCCGAATTACTTTTTATAGGTAGTGAGTTTAGTCTTGGAATATTTATATTCCTTAAATTTTTTAATATCACCGACTTCTTCCGGCAATTCCTCGCGGTAATCGGTTTCACACATTACAATGCCGCCGTCTTTTAAAACACCGTCGACAAGAGACAGAGCTGTTTCTGCCATTTGCCTGTTATACGGCGGATCAATGAGAATTATATCAAACTTTTCTGCGGTGCTGCGAAGGAACCCAAAGCTGTCGGAATTTATAACCGTTGCTTTATCCGATAAACCGCAGGCTTTAAGGTTTTGCTTAACAACGGAAAAAGCCTCTGCGCTTTTATCAACAAACACAGCCTTTTCGGCACCGCGTGAAAGAGCCTCAATTCCGAGCTGCCCCGACCCCGCAAAAAGGTCAAGCACAGATTTCCCCGGAATATCAAACTGTATTATACTGAACATAGCCTCTTTTACCCTGTCGGTAGTGGGACGCACCACTTCTTCGCCCTCAAGAGTCACAAGCTTTCGTCCTCTGGCTATACCGGTAATAACTCTCATAAGATCTCTCCATAAAATGCTTCTAATATTATTTCATTATTT
>ERZ1026780.102-NODE-102-length-72353-cov-8.870411_pt1 | contig 72353 bp, 73 predicted proteins | sample MGYA00380126_ERZ1026780 | MGnify/ENA primary metagenome ERZ1026780 (study PRJEB33269, sample SAMEA4719762) | human gut metagenome | biome: human-associated habitat; feature: organic feature; material: feces | place: Cameroon | collected 2013-10 ... | reverse complement strand
TTTTTGAAATTATGTGCTTGATATAAAAGGAAAGAGATGCTACTTTATTGATAACGATTTAGCTATAAGGAGGAAAATCCCAATGAATAAAGCTGAATTAATCGAAGCCGTTGCCGCCAAGGCCGAACTCTCCAAGAGAGATGCCGAAGCTGCTGTTGACGCCGTTGTCGATGTCATCACTGCCACTCTTATCAAAGGCGATGCCGTGAAGATCTCTGGCTTTGGCATCTTCGAGAAGAAAGAACGCGCTGCCCGTGAAGGCACCAATCCTTCGACTCAAGAGAAGATCACTATCCCAGCCAGCACCAGCGTTTCCTTCAAGGTTTCCAAAGGCCTTAAGGAAAAGCTTAACTAAGAAGCGATTTTCTTGCGTCAAAATTGGGCTTTGCTTCGGCAAGGCCCTTTTTATAACTTTCTCCTATGGTAAAATTTCGTCGTGAGAAAATTAGTGATTTTCGATACACTGGCATCGCTTTATGAGGAACATGGCCTCTCTCTCTATATGGTAGGGGGAGCCACCCGCGATTTTTATTTAGGACGAGAATTTGACGATTATGATTTTGTAACCGATGCCTTGCCAGATGAGTCTCTTTCTTTTCTTCCCAATTCGGACGGCTCTTTTAAAAGATTTGGAATGATCAAAGCAAAGGTCCTGTCTTGCCATTGCGACATTACAACTCTCCGCAAAGAAGGAAATTATATGGACCACCGTCATCCTTCCTTCGTTCAATTTGTGAAAAGCCCCGAAATCGATTCCAATAGGCGCGATTTTACGATTAATGCCCTCTATCTCGATAAGAACTATCATATCTATGATTATCATGGAGGGCTTAAGGACCTCGAAGATAAAATTGTACGTTTTATCGGGGATCCCTATCAAAGAATCCAAGAGGACCCTCTTCGCATTGCGAGAGCGGAACGTTTTAGAGACACGCTTGGCTTCTCTTTCGAAAAAGAAACAGCAAAAGCCATCGAAGCGCTTCACCCTCTTTTAAAAGAAATCCGAAGCGAGAAGATTCTTGAAGAAAGAAAGAAAGGTTGGAAAGGAAAAATATGAAAAATCCCTATCAAAACGCCGTCCCTTTTCCTTATGTGCTTTTAGAAACCTATAAGAAAATCGGTCTTAATGAGGATGAGGCTTTTGTGGCTTTGCTTATCGATCATCTATTGGAACTTGGTAACCATTTCATCAGCGCGGATATGCTCTCGCTTAAAATGAGTAAAAGCCCTAAAGAGATCAATGCCATCATGAATAGTCTCTTAGAAAAGGGGCTTCTTACTTACACGATGAAAGATAAGATGGAGACTTCTTTGTCGCCTCTTATCGACAAATGCTACGCTTTATTCGCTTCGACCATCGAAAAGCAATGCGCTTCGATGTCCGATAAAGAAATGACTAGAATACGAAGCGAGCTTATCGCCTTTTCCGAAGACAAGCTCGGGCGCAGCCTTTCACCTTTGGAAAAGGATACTATCTCCGAATGGGCGAGTGGCGTTTATAGCGTGGATGAAATTAAAAATGCGCTTCTTGATACCTTGAAAGCGGGCAAAAAGACCATTCGCGAAGTGGGAAAAACCCTTAAAGCTCATCGCAAAGAGAACGATTTATTGAAAGAAGGGGCGAGTGCGATTAGCGATTCTTGGGACAAAGACATCGAAGCGACGATGGAACTCACGCGTTCCCTTTGGAAAAAGAATCGATGACGAAGAAAAGTAAGACGCTCCTCAATTATTTGAAAGTCGCTTTTCCGGATGCTTCTTGTAGCCTTCTTTTTCGTAGTGATTTCGAATGCCTCGTGGCCATTATGCTGAGCGCTCAAACGACAGACGTTTCGGTTAACAAAGTGACGCCAACGCTATTTGCTCATTTTTCTTCTCCTGAGTCTCTCTCCAAGGCGACTCTGGAAGAGGTGGAGAGAGATATTCATAGTTTAGGGATGTATCGCACGAAGGCGAAAAGTCTTCTCCTCCTCTCTCAAAAGTTGATCCAAGAGTATGGAGGAAATGTTCCGAAAGCCAAGGAAGAACTCGTTTCTCTTCCAGGCGTAGGCAATAAAACGGCTGGCGTTTTCTTGCTCGAAAGAGCGAATATCCCTGCTATCCCCGTCGATACCCATATATCACGCATATCGATGCGTCTTGGCTATGCTTCAAAAAACCAAAATCCTGTGCAAATCGAGGCTAAACTTGAAACATCATTTCCCAAAAGCGAATGGATTTTCTTGCACCATTCCCTTATTGCATTCGGAAGAAACGTTTGTTTGGCGAAAAACCCAAGATGCGAGGAATGCGCGTTTCATAAGTATTGCTCTTACTTTAAGAAAACGGCGTCTACGACGGGCAAATAATCGATACGAGGACGGTATCCTTCTTTGATGAGAAAGCCTTTTTCGCGAATGTCTTTGAAAGGAAGCGATTTTCGTGGGCGTTCGCGATAGAAATTACAAACAAAATCGGCTGGTAATAGGTAGAATTCGCTATAAAGGACGAGCTCGATAAGGAAAAAGGCAATTCCACCATGACGCAAGACCGCTTCCAAATGTTCAATTTGCTGCTTGGCGATATTGCCTAACGGCAAAGCGGTCTTGGAATGGGTGCTTTTCGCTTCGAAATCGATATATCTTCCTTTATAGATGCCATTATAGTCGGTGGTGCTTTGCGCTTCGAAATACGCTTTAGTAATCACGGCTCCCTTTGAATAGTCGACTTTTACGATATTGATGGGAGTGGGTCTTTTGTAGATAATGGCAAGGTCTTTTTGCCGATAAATGTCATTTGTTTCGTTAATGTCGTCTTCGAAGGACTGGCCACGATTGGCGGCGCTTAAAATGTGTTTCCCCTTGAGAGGGCTTTCTTTCTTTTTGGTTACCGACGATATGGTTTTGGACCTTGGCTTAATGCCAGGAGGGTAGTGGATGTTCATCGGAAGGTGTCCTCCACACATTTCTTCCATTTCTCGACCGTAAGATCTTCTCCCTCGGAAAGCTTTTTGAAGGCCTCTTTCAAGGGAGCAGGGATTTTCTTAAAGTGCGACAAAGTGAGCTCGTATTGCTTCGTTAAAATGTCTTTTCTCTCGACGGCCGCTTTATAAAGGCGGTAGAGGTTATAAGCGTCTGCCAAGGCATCGTGCTCTTGCCCTTCGAAAGGGACTTCAAAAATATTGAGATAGTTATGAAGCGAATAGGGGCAGCCATTTCGATCTTGGACGTATTGGCTTAAGAAGCTTTGAAAATCAAAATGATAGTCGATAATGCGGTAAACGAGTTCTGGATCCATGCTGTTTTCGTGCATGGCTAAAGAAGAATGAAGAATGACCATATCATGGGAGCCGAAAGTGACAAAACGCGCTCCCTTCCAATAGCTGCCAACGAATTGGTGAAAGCGGTCCAATGCCTCCTCAAATGATAGCCCTTCTTTCTTGAGCTTTTCTTCGGTGATACCAGTCATATTCGTCACGATTCGACCGATGGGGTTTTTCGCTTTGACATAGCATTTAAAAGGAGCGCTGATGCGTATCGGCCTTCTTGCTTCGTCAATAAGAACCCGATAGGCGCCTAGCTCAATAAGTTCATGGCTTATAGCAGTCGCTTCAAGGTCCATAAAAACAAGACAATGGGTGTTTTGTATAGCTTTCTCGAATATCTTCATGAGACTTCTTCCTTGTTCCTTATTTTAGTGCATGCAGTTATATTTTAATACCCAGGATATCTCTTGTATCGGTCTTCCTTCTTAAATATAATTTAAGAGCGCTATGGAAAAGAAGATTGATCTCACAATTGACGCCATTTACAAAGAGAAATTCGAGAAGGATGTCAAAGGCTATAATGCCGAGCAAGTCGACGCCTTTTTGGATCGAATTATCTGTGACTATGACGCGTTTAGTGAAATCCTCTCCTCAAAAGATGCGCAAATTGCCTCTTTAAGAGCGGAACTTTCGAAGATGAAAGAGCAAATCGCGAATGCGGATGTGGATTATGAGAGACTTCGTTCCCTTGAAAGAGAGAACTCAGTTATGGCCAAACAACTCGAATCCATTAAACCAGGCGATTCTCCGAATGTCGAGAACCTCCGTTACATCCAGCGCATCAATACCCTCGAGAGCTTCTTGTTCAGCGAAGGCTATGATGTGAAAAATCTCAAAAAACGAAGCAATTAACATTTTTCCGGCCCAGGCGACCGCTAGTCTAACTAGAGGAAAGTCCATGCTCGCACATCCTGTGATGGATGTAGTGATTGCGCTAGGTCAATCCATAAACCTAGGCACGCCCGGAGTGCGTGACGGCGTGAGGAAAGTCTCTCTGAGATGATTCTCCCCAAGGTGCCACAGAGACGAGCTTGTTGGCGACAACAAGGTGAAACGCGGTAAACCCCACAAGCGAGAAACCCAAATTTGGTAGGGGAAGAAGGAAATCCCAATCCGAAGGAGATCCTTCCAGGGAAACCTGAGATGAATGTTCGCCCTCGACAGAACATGGCTTATCGGGCCGGAAACTCCACTTCAAACAGTATGAAAATTAATATTCCAACCAAAATTACAATCATTCGCATCGTCTTAGTGGCGCTTCTTTTCGGAAGTCTTGTGGTGTTAGATTTTATTCCGAATCTCGTTGTCCCAACCTATGGCCCTGTGAATCTTGTGTATCTTGTTGCAATGGTGGTATTCATCGTGGCCAGCATCACCGATTTTTTAGATGGCTATCTTGCTCGAAAATGGAATCAAGTCACGAATTTAGGAAAATTTTTAGACCCTATTGCCGATAAGCTTCTTGTTAATGCCTCTTTGCTTTATTTGATGCTTCCTCATTTTGGGATAGACGGTTTAACAATACCTTTCGTTTGCGTTCTTTTAATGATTTCCCGGGATTTGGTAGTGGACGCTTTCCGCTTTATCGCAGCCAGCAAAGGCCTCGTACTAAGCGCCAATATCTTTGGCAAAATGAAGACGGTTCTCCAAATGATTGCGATCCCTGTTGTTTTCCTTAATGGCTGGCCTTTTTCCTATTTCGATAGTTCTTGGAGCCCCTATTTACGAATTGGCACGATTCTAGTTTATTTAGCGACCTTCATGTCTGTTCTTTCGGGCATCATTTATATTTATTCCAATCGTTATGTCTTAAAAGATGAAGGAGAAGCGAAATGATTATCGATAACGAGAAAGCGCGTCGCGTCTTAGAAGCCTTAGAAAAGAAAAAACTCACCTTAGGCTCGGTGGAATCCTTAACGGGAGGGCTTTTTGCAAGCACCTTAACAAGCGTCCCTGGGGCGAGCAAAGTATTTAAAGGCTCATTAGTGACTTATTGGAACGACGAAAAGATCGCGCTGGCCGAAGTGAGCGCCACTTCCATTCGCGACTATGGCGTGGTCTCTCAAAAAGTCGCTAACGAGATGGCCAAGGGCGGCAAAAGAAGACTCAATGTCGATGTGTGCGTTTCTTTTACGGGGAATGCTGGCCCAACAAGCGAACCTGGTGCTGCGCCAGTGGGGCGCGTGAATATGGCCATCGCCACTCCTTGGGGGCGCGTGCAAATGCAACAAGATTTCACCTTAACCCGTAACGAAATACGCGAAGCTTGCGTCGATATGATGCTCGATCAACTTATCGCCATTTTCGAAGATTAATCAAGGAAACGTTTCATTTTTAGTTTTTGCCCCATATTAGAAGAGTGGAGGAACATTTCTATGGCTAAGAAAATCGAAGAAGAAAATTCGTCGAAAGACGAAGCCCTTGCCCGCGCGATACGGGAAATCGAAAAGGCTTATGGCAAAGGAGCGGTCATGAAGATGGGCGAGAAGCCCCATGTCGATGTGGATGTTATTCCCTCGGGGAGTTTGCTTATCGATCAAGTTCTTGGTGTGGGCGGCTATCCGAAAGGAAGGATCGTTGAGATTTATGGCCCTGAGAGCTCTGGCAAAACAACCCTTGCTCTTGAAGCTGTAAGCGAGGCTCAAAAGAAGGGTGGGAGAGCCGCCTATGTCGATGCTGAACACGCCATTGATCCGGAATACGCCGCCAAACTTGGCGTCAATATCGATGAACTTATTCTTTCCCAACCGGATAGTGGCGAACAAGCGCTCGAAATCGTGGAGATGCTCGCCAACAGCGGCGCAATTGATGTGATTATTGTTGACTCGGTCGCCGCTTTGGTGCCGCAACAGGAACTCGATGGTGTGATGGGCGATAACCAAGTCGGTCTTCAAGCACGTCTTATGTCAAAAGCGATGCGTAAGCTCGCCGGCATTCTTTCGCGTACCAATTGTCTTGTCATCTTTATCAACCAACTTCGTGAGAAAGTTGGCGTCATGTATGGTAACCCAGAAGTGACAACGGGCGGTCGTGCGTTAAAGTTCTACGCTTCTATCCGTATTGACCTAAGAAGACAAGAAGCGATTAAACAAGGATCTGAGATTATTGGAAACACCGTCCGCGTGAAAGTGGTGAAGAATAAGGTGGCTCCACCTTTCCGCACGTGCACAGTCGATGTGACTTATGGACAGGGAATCAGTCGCGAAGGGGAGCTTGTCGATCTTGGCGTAGAATATTCCTTCCTTTCAAAGAGTGGCAATTGGTATGAGCTTGATGGCCAAAAGATTGGAAACGGTCGCGAAGCCGCCAAAGCTTACTTCAAAGAAAATCCCGGAGCCGCCGACCTTATGGAAAAGAAGATTCGTGAGGTCATGAAAGGCAAAGCCGCCGAGGCAACTTCCGAAGAATAGAAACGAGGCATCTTCTTAAAAAGAGATGCTTTTTCTTTATAGAAACAAAAATATTACGGTTTTGAAAATACCTCAAAATCGAATTATCTTTGCAAATTGCGGATGCTTTTCTTCTTTCGCTCGCTTCGTATAAATATGCCAAAAAGTCCCTTATAGCCCATTTCTTTTTTAGGGGTTACAATACACAAGTACCAAAAGGTACTTTCTCCCATCGACTGGATTTATTCTGGGCCTTATTGCGGGAATTCCGTTATAAATACGCTCCATAATTGATGTCTACCTCCATGGGTCGGTCCTTTTGAATAAGGAGTTTTAATATGAATCAAGTAGATTGGTATTGGATCTTGGTGGCTGCTCTTATTGCTTTGGTCGTTGGCGGCGTCTTGGTCTATCTCTTCCTCCATCTTGTTGGTGGCGTGAAGATGAAAACGAGCGAAAAGGCGGCCAAGCAAATTTTGCACGACGCCGAAATTAAAGCGGAGCGTCTCACGAAAACAGCTGAACTCGATGCGAAGCAAGCAGCTTTCGAAATGAAGCAACAAGCGCAAAACGAAGTACGCTTAATGAAGCAAGAAGTTCAGCTTCAGCAAAATAAGCTCGACGCTCGCGAAGAAGCAATCGATCAAAGAGACAACGCTTTGATTAAGAAAGAAAACGCCCTCGCCGCGAAAAACGATCTCCTCGATAAGAAAATCGAAGAAAACGAGAAAAAGAATCAAGAATTAAGCGAAAAGATCGATAACATCATCGCCGAACTCGAGAAAGTAAGCGGAATGTCCGTGAAAGAAGCCCATGACGAAATCATGGCCCGAGTCGAAAACAAGATGTCGAGTGAAATCGCCGCTTACATCAAGAATGCCGAAGATGAAGCTGAACAAACGGCTGAAGCGAAAGCGAAAGACCTTTTGTCCTTGGCTTGCGATAAATACGCCCAAGAAGTCACGACCGAAAGAAGCGTCGCCGTTATTTCTCTTCCAACTGACGAATTAAAAGGACGAATCATCGGACGCGAAGGACGCAATATCCGCGTCTTGGAGTCAACGCTTGGCGTGGACTTAGTTATCGACGATACGCCAGAAGTCATCACCATTTCTTGCTTTGATCCGATTCGCCGCGAAGTGGCGCGCCGCACTTTGGATGCCTTGGTGAAAGATGGAAGAATTCAGCCTGGACGTATCGAAGAAGTGGCTAATAAATTCCGTAACGACGTGCAAAATGACTGCACGCGCGCCGGTATCGAGGCGGCAAATCGTCTCGGCTTAGCCCACATCAATCGCGATTTGCTTAGCGTTTTGGGCCGTTTGAAATATCGTACTTCCTATGGCCAAAACGTGCTCCAACATTCGATCGAGACCGCTTATTTGACAGGGATCATGGCGGCGGAACTTGGCTTAGATCAAAACTTAGCTCGTCGCGCCGGACTCCTTCACGATATCGGTAAGGCTCTCGACTTTGAACAAGAAGGAAGCCACGTCCAACTTGGCGCGGAACTTGCTCGCAAATATAACGAACCGGAAGTGGTGGTCAATTCCATCGAGTCGCACCATGGTGATGTGCCAGCGAAGAGCGTCATCGCTCATCTTGTAATGGCCGCCGATACCCTTAGCGCCGCTCGCCCAGGAGCTCGAAGCGAATCCTTAGAGAATTACACGAAACGCATTACCAAACTCGAAGAAATCGCAAAATCCTATGAAGGCGTGCAACAAGCCTACGCCATGCAAGCAGGTCGTGAGATTCGGGTCATGGTCATTCCAGAAAAGGTAAGCGACGCGGATGCTATCAAGATGGCCCAACAAATTCGCGAACAAATTGAAACGACGATGACTTATCCTGGGCAAATCAAAGTGTCCGTCATCCGTGAATATCGCGCGACGGAGACTGCGAAATAATGCGCATTCTCTTTCTTGGAGATATTGTTGGGAGGGTGGGCCGCGATGCGGTCCATCTTTCCTTAAACGCCCTTCGAAAGAAATATCAAATCGATTTTGTTATCGCCAATGCCGAGAATGCTTCCCACGGCCGTGGTTTAACGGAAGAGCATTATCGCTTCTTGACGGAAGAATGCGCAGTGGATGCTATAACTCTAGGAAACCATTGGCGTGATAAAAAAGAAATCGATTCCTACTTTGAAAGGGCCTCGAAACTTATTCGCCCCTTAAACGTCGTCGATTATAAATATGGTGTTGGGACGCGTGAATTCCTATGCAAAGGCGTTCCAATTCGCGTAACGAATATCTTAGGGACGGGACTCATGAGCGGAGATGTGAGTTCTCCTTATACGAGTTTCTCAATGTCTCTTCTTAACGAAAAGCCTTCGATTCATATCGTCGATTATCATGCCGAGTGCACGAGCGAAAAAATTACCTTCGCCCATTTCTTTGATGGCAAGGCAACTGCGTTCTTGGGCACTCATACCCATGTTCAAACTGCCGATGCTCGAATTCTTGAGAATGGTAGCGCTTTTATGAGTGATGTCGGCATGTGTGGCGATCCTAATGGCGTTATCGGCTTTGAAAAGCAAAGCGTCATCAATAAAATCGTCTATGGCGCCCATAAACCCTTCGACCTAAAAGAAGACGGGGAGAAAATGGTGAATGGGATTCTCTTAGATGTTTCAGAAGAGACATATCGTGCGAGGTCTCTAGAACCCATCAATTTCCGAATGGAGGATAGTCAAAAATGAAAAAAACCTTGATTATTGAAACCCCAAATAGCAAAAAAGCTGCGCAAAGACCTCCCGTTTCTCGAAGCGTGGATTCTCGAACGATTCCATCAAACCTTCTTCATTTTGCCAAAGGCAGGAAGTTTTATATTCGTACCTATGGGTGCCAAGCCAATTACCGTGACGAAGAAACGATGGCCGGTTATCTTATCGAAGCGGGTTTCGAAAGAACAATCGACCCGAAAGAAGCAAATCTTGCCATTATTAACACTTGCGCCGTGCGAGAAAATGCCGAAGAAAAAGTTTATGGCGAAATCGGTTCTTTTAAAGCGAACAAAGAAAAAGACCCATCCTTTATGCTTGTTTTGGCAGGATGCGTCATGGGCGAAGAAGGCGTCGGAGAATCGCTCTTAAAAACTTATCCTTTCATCTCTTTGATTATCGGTACTCACGAAGTCAGCAAGCTCCCTATCCTTTTGTCCGAAGTTCTTAAAAAGAGGCAAACGCTTGTTTCTTCGAGCTCTTTCTCAAGCGAAGTCGTGGAAAATATGCCTTCGCTTCGCCTTTCTTCTTTCGAAGCCTACGTCAATATCTCTTATGGTTGCGATAAGTTCTGCACCTATTGCATCGTTCCTTATACGAGAGGCCGCGAAAGAAGTCGCAAGATGGAAGACGTCCTTGCCGAATGCCAAGATCTTTTGGAAAGCGGCTATAAGCAAATCACTCTTTTAGGACAAAACGTCAATAGCTATGGTCTCGATTTAAAAGATGGGACGAATTTCGCCACCTTACTCGATAAAGTGGCATCTTTAGGTATCCCACGCCTTAAATTTTTGACCTCTTATCCAAGTCAATTTACCGAAGAGATGATCGAGGTGATGGCGAAACATAAAAATATTGATCCTTGGCTCCATCTTCCCGTTCAAAGTGGTTCCTCCTCTTGCTTAAAAAGAATGGGGCGTCGTTACACAAGAGAGGAATATTTGACTTTGGTGCGTCAGATCAAGGAGAAGATTCCGAATATCGCTTTAACGACGGATATTATCGTTGGTTTCCCAGGGGAGACCGAAGAGGAGTTCGAAGATACTTTAAGCCTCATGAAAGAAGTCCGTTATGCAAGCGCCTATACCTTTATATATAGTCCTCGTATTGGAACGCCTGCTGCCAAGATGGTTCAAGTCCCTCACGAAATAACGCAAAAACGTTTCCTTCGTTTAAAAGAAGTCGTGGATGAGTTGACGGCCGAAAGTAGCCAGGAAATGCTTGGAAAAACGGTCGAAGTTCTTGTAGAAGGGGTCAGCAAAAAAGATCCCAACAAGCTTAGTGGCTATTCGCGAAATGGAAAGCTTATTCATTTCGAAGGCCCAAGCTATCTCAAAGGGTGCTTGGTTCCTGTCAAAGTACTTTCTTCAAAGACGTATTCTCTTCACGCCGAATTAGTCGGAGATCCCTTGCTTTTGAAAGCGAAGGATTTGGCTTATCTCATGAGCGTCGATCCCTTTCTAAGCTCCTTTAAAAACCTAGGGGAAGCGATTTCGAAAGACTCTGAAATTCGTATACTTGGCGAAAAATACATTTCGTTAAAGAAAAAGACCGCTCTAGCGATGGGAAAAGGGAAAGAGTACGAAGAAGCTAAAAAAGAGCTTCTTTCCATTCAAGAAACCATTAAGAGCCATCCTCTTTTAGAAAACTACCATTCTCTTCGAAAAGAAGCTCAAGAAGAGCTTAGCGAAATTGCGGAGATTCTTCGATGATTCTTGTTCTTCTAGGACCGACAGCGAGTGGGAAAAGCCGCTTAGCGATTGAGCTTGCCGAAAGTATTGGTGGCGAAATCGTTAATGCCGATGCTTTTCAAGTTTATAAGGATTTCCCAATTGCGACCGATTCCCCAAAAGAAGACGAAAAGAAAAGAGTGCCACATCATCTTTATAACTTCGTTTCGAAGGATGTCCCTTATGATATCGCCCAATATCAAAAAGACGCGCGTAAGACTCTTGATGACCTTCTAAAAGAAGGAAAGACGCCGATTCTTGTAGGTGGGAGTGGCCTCTATATTCGAAGCGCTCTATACGATTACGATCTAAGGGTGGATACTTCAAATGTCGATATGTCTCCTTATGAGGCGCTTAGCGACATGGAACTCCACGAGGTTTTAGCAAAACTTGATCCTACCGAAGCGCAAAAGATACCTTATCAAAACCGCCGCAGGGTTCTTCGCTCCATTGCCATTTGTTTAGCCGCGAAAGAAAGTAAAACGAGCCTTTTAGAAAAACAGTCGCATAGGCCCATTTACGAATCGAAGTTCTTTCGGCTTTCACCTTCTCGGGAAGCGCTTTATAAACGAATTGACGAAAGAGTGGAAGAAATGTTTCAAGAAGGCATCATCATGGAAGTGCTCCCGAAGATCGACGGTGTCAAAGAAATTAAAGGGGCCTATCAAGCTATCGGCGTCAAAGAATTCTTCCTTTATCGCGATGGGGCTTTGTCGCTTACTGAAACAAAAGAAAAAATAAAACTCGATACCAGGCATTACGTCAAAAGACAAGAGACCTTCTTCCGTCATCAATTCGATGCTACATTGATAAGTTCTCTTTCGGAGGTGCTTGATGCTATCCCAAGTCGATGAAAGAATATTGTCTCTTCTCCATGAAGAAGGAATTGAGAAGCTCCATCATTCCAAAGTCGTTATTTTTGGACTTGGAGGGGTTGGTGGCACTTGTTTTGAGGCCCTTTGTCGCACGGGTGTTTCACCTCTTGTTGGAGTGGATTTTGACACCGTAGAGGAAAGCAATCTTAATCGGCAACTTCTTTTTACCTCCTTGGATTTAGGCAAAAAGAAAAGCGACGTTGCAAAAGAAAGGGCAATGCTTCTTCGTCCCGAAAGTGAAATCCAAACTATGGACTTAAAGATTGATGCCACGAATATCGAAAACCCTTCTTTCCTTGATGCGTCGCTTTGGATAGATGCGGTGGATGATTTAAATGCGAAAGTGTCTCTTATCGAAGCCTCTTCTAAACACAATATCCCTCTTTTCGTTTCTTTAGGAATGGGGAATCGTATCGATCCTTCTGCTGTCTATAAGACGAGTTTAGACAAAACATCTGGCGATCCTTTGGCCAAAAAACTTCGCAAAATGCTTCGCGAAAGGAATATCGATTTAAGGAAAATCGAAGTGGTGACCTCGAAAGAGCTCCCTATTGTCAAAACGCCAAAGCCGAGCTCTTTGATGATGGTTCCTTCGGAAGCGGGACTTTTACTTGCCGCTATGGCGTTACGGACTCTTTCGAACTTCTGAACTTTATTTTATCCTAGATAAAAGGAAAGGATTCACGATGGATATGCTTATTGAGAAAATTGCCGAAAAGATCGGTGTGCCTTCTTCTTCTTTGGAGCCTTATGGTTCTGAAATCGCGAAGATTAATTTAGATAAAGTTCCTTTGAACGAAAAGAAGGGGAAGCTTATTTTGGTAACCGCTTTAACGCCGACGAAGGCTGGCGAAGGCAAGACAACAACCGCAATCGGCCTTGAGGAAGGCTTCTATAAGCTTGGCGAGAAAGCACTTCTTTGCTTAAGAGAGCCCGCTCTTGGACCGGTCTTTGGCCTTAAAGGCGGCGCTACGGGCGCTTTAAAAGCGTCTCTTCTCCCTGAAGAAGAGATTAATTTGCATTTCACGGGCGATATCCATGCCATTACGAGCGCTAACAATTTAATCTCAGCTTGTATCGACAATAGCCTTTATTTCGATAACCCCCTTCATATCGATCCGAATCGTGTCCTTTGGAAAAGGGCCATCGATATGAATGACCGCTCCCTCCGCCATATTGAAATTGGCGAAGGGAAAGGCGGTGGCTATCCTCGAAAAGATGGTTTTAATATCAGCGTCGCAAGTGAGCTTATGGCTATTCTTTGCTTAGCCAAAGACGAAAACGACTTCTTAAAAAGACTCGAAAAAGTCCTTGTTGCCTATAGTTTTGAAAATCAGCCTATCACTATTAAGGATTTAAAGATCACGCATGCCATTATGCGACTTATGAGGCATGCTTTAAAACCGAATCTTGTTCGTAACTACGAAGAAAATCCTGTCTTTATTCATGGCGGACCTTTCGCCAATATCGCGCATGGTGCCAGTAGCATCATTGCCACTGATGCTGCGCTCCATTTAGCTCCTTACGTTATTACAGAGGCCGGCTTTGGCAGCGATTTGGGAGGCGAGAAATTTCTTGATATCGTTTGCCAAGAAGGGGGCTTTGCCCCTGATGCAGTGGTTTTAGTCGCTTCCATTCGCGCCTTAAAACTCCATGGCGGCGTTTCCTTCGAAGAGCTCTCGAAAGAGAACTTAAAGGCTCTTCAAGAAGGGTTCAAAAATCTCAAAATCCATTATGAAAACCTGCTTAAATTTGGGGTGAACGTGGTTGTCGCTATAAATCGCTTCGAAAACGATTCTCCTAAAGAGATAACGCTTTTGGAAACGCTTCTAAAAGAAATGGGCGCTTCTTTTGCTCTTTCGGAAGGGGTTTCGAAAGGCGGCGAGGGAACACTTGCTCTCGCCCAAAAGGTTATCGAAGCCTCTCAAAAAGAGAACCATTATCGCCCCCTTTATAAAAAAGAGATGTCTTTAAGAGACAAAATCGAGATTATCGCCAAAGAGATTTATCGAGCCCATGAGGTCTCTTATAGTGAAGAAGCTCTTAAAAAACTCGATTTCCTTGCTAAAAACGGCTTCGATTCGAGCTACGTTTGCATTGCGAAAACCCCAATGTCCTTAAGCGACGATCCGAAAAAGATTGGTGCTCCTTTCGGTGAAACATTCCATATTCGTGATTTTGAAGTGGCCAAAGGAGCCGATTTCGTGATTCCTTTATCAGGCAATATCTTGCGTATGCCAGGGCTTCCTCATACCCCTAACGCTGTCTTAATGGAGCAAGAGCCATGGAAGTAATAAAGTATTCCCTTTTCGATGAAGTGGAGATGAAAAAGGCCCATCCTTGCAATACTCACTCCAAAAGATTCCAAATTGTTCGCATCGGAGCAGACATTAAGATACGTTGCTTAGGGTGTGGCAATGTCATCATGATGGACCGCGATAAATTCAACCATGCGATTAAGAAGGTTGTTTCTGCCCATAATGAACCACTCCCTCTAGGAGCGGACGCTCAGAGGCCTCTTTAGTAGTAGTCGCCTCTTTTTCTTGCTATACTTATGCGAATTCGGAGGAAATTTAAGTGGACCCTGATCTGTGTTTGATTCTAGATAGTAGCGCCTCGAACGATGCTCTTATATGGGGGATGCCTAGCTGGGTTTGCTGGATGATAATCGCCATCTTGCTTCTTGTGAGTGGCCTTTTTAGCGCGAGCGAGAACGCTTTTTCGAATTGCAATCGTTATCATTTTCAAGCCCTCGCAGAAAAAGGCAACAAGACGGCGAAGCTCGTCTCGATGCTCGTCAATAAGTTTGATAATACCCTCGTATCGGTGCTTGTCGGGAATAACATCGTGCAAACGTTTATGTCCTATTTAAGCGCCATGCTTTTTTATGGCTTGGCGAAAAGCTGGGGTTTAGAATCTGGCATTGAAGCTATTTTGAGCACCGTCGTGATGGCGGCGCTGGTTTATATCGTAAGCGACACTTTACCGAAAATCCTTAGCAAAGCCCTCCCCAATCGGATGGCGGTCTTTTTGGCTTATCCTGTTTTTATCGTCTCCATTCTCCTTTATCCGGTGATTTTAATTTTCCGTGGCGTCCTTTTCTTGGCCCATAAAATCTCCAAAGCCGATGACCAAAGTCTTCTTTCAAAAGAAGAACTTTTGGAAAGCACGAAGCAAGCGGTATTAGAAGAGAAAAACGAAGATGAGGAGGAAGGCGATAGGAGCGAACCTCTCTTTGAAAAAGACGAAACCGAGATTATCGACAACGTTTTCGATTTCGACCAAGTGAAGGTTCGGAAAGTCTATACGAAGCTTATAGATGCCTTTGCTCTTAACGGAGAGAACCTATCGATTGCCGATATCAATAAAGCCATCATGGAAAACCCCTATTCGAGAATTCCTATTTATGAAGGTGATAAAGCGAATATTGTCGGTGTTTTGGTGACTAAACTTTACTTTGAAGAATATGCGAAAGATCCTCACTTGGATTTCCGGAGCGTTCTTGAAAAGCCCGTCCAAATCGACGTTGATACGCCATTAGACACCGCCTTCGAAAGACTAAACGGCGAACTCGTTCATTTAGGCGTGGTAGTGGAAAAAGGCGAAGTCGTGGGCATTGTCTCGATGGAGGACATTTTGGAAGAACTTGTCGACGATATCGATGAGGCCCACGAAAAGAAACTCATCCATACGAAGAAAGGGGTGAGAGCATGAATATCGGTCTAATTATCGGTTATAGCGTTGCCCTTGGCGTTCTTCTTGTCCTCTCCTTTCTATTCTCAAGTAGTGACATGGCTTATGGCTCTATTAGTGAGGTTCGTCTGGAAGAGGCTATCAAAAAGAAGCCTCAGAGCAAGTCACTTAACGCTGCGAAGCGTCTTAGCGACAACTACCCTAGAACGATTTCGACTATCTTGCTGCTCAATGACACCGTCAATGCAGGTCTTGACTCCGTTAGTACCCTCTTAGGCGTTTCCTTAAGCATTTTGGTGCTGGGTGGAGAAACCGCAGAGGCGGAAACGTGGGGCTTTATCGCTTCCATGATTTGTCTTGTTGTGAAGATTACCTTCGGCGAAATCATTGCCAAGAGTTTCGGGAAGATATTCAATCTCAAGCTCGTGGCTCTCTATTCTTTGCCTCTTCGCTTCTTTTCTTGGCTTTTGACGCCCGTCACTTTTGTGGTGAGCGGCTTAGGCGAAGTTTGCGCGAAGCCTCTTTTAAAGAGAGTGGAAGATCTCACTATCAGCGAAGATGACCTCCATGAAATGGTGGACGGCATTGAAGAACAAGGGACGGTCGATCCCGATAAAGCGGAACTTCTTCATGAAACGATTCGCTACACCCATACGCTGGCATATGAAGTGATGACGCCGCGCGTGGACGTTTTCGCAATCGACGCCGAAGATGATTTAGAGAAAATTAGTGATGATCCAAAGGTCTATCACTATAGCCGTGTACCCGTTTATCAAGGAACCATCGATAATATCATCGGCTTTATCAAAACGAGAAACCTCATGCTTTATAAGATGAGTGGCGAAACACCGAAGCTTCTAGACCTTTTGGAAGAACCTCTTCGCTTCCCAAGAAGCGCTGAAATCAATGACATTCTTAAGATTTTCAAAAAGAAGAAGAAGCATTTTGCCATCGTCATGGATGAATATGGTGGCGTGGAAGGCGTTATCACCATGGAAGACATACTCGAGGAAATCGTTGGCGAAATTTGGGATGAAAAAGACGATCCCGAAATTCCCTATCTTAAAAGAAAAGATGGCAGCTATATCGTCGATGGCTCTCTTACTTTGGAAGATTTTTGCGATTTGCTTGGTCTCGATTTCGATAAAACCGATACGGAATATGTGACCATTGGCGGCTTCTTGGTCGAGCTTCTTGACGATAAATTCGCTAAAGTCGGCGATGTCGTTTCCTATAAAGGCTATCGCATTAAAGTCCTGGCAGTCGATAAGAATGGCGCTGCCAAGAAAATCTTCGTGACTCCCGAAGAAAAGAAAGAAGACGAAGAATAAAAAACTGAAACAAAACTTTCTTTTTGCCCCTATCTTTCTATAGGGATGTTAAGGGTCGAGCATTTAACAAAAAGCATTGCAGAAGGAGAAAGCACTCGCTTCCTTTTTAAGGATGTTTCTCTCTCTTTTTCGGATCATGGGCTTTATGTGTTAGAAGGACGAAGCGGCAGTGGGAAAAGCACCTTCTTGCATGTGCTCGCACTAATGGAAAAAGCGGATCAAGGGAAAATTTTTCTTGATGGGAAAGAGCTCTTAAAGCAAAGCGAAAAAGAAAGAAGCGGTTATCGTAGGAATTATCTTGGCTTTATTTTTCAAAACCATCACTTGGAAGATACCTTCAAGGCAAGCGAAAATATCGCGCTTCCCTTACTTATAGCTGGCAAGAAAGAGAAAAGCGCCTTAAAGAAAGCTAAAGAGTCTCTTTCCAAATTCTTTTCCAAGGACATCGATGGCAAAGAGGCTATATTGTTAAGTGGGGGCGAAAAAGCACGCGTTTCTTTTTTAAGAGCGACGATAAAGAATCCGTCCATTTTGCTTTGCGATGAGCCTACGGGCGCCTTAGACGCCAAGAATGCTCGCTTCATGATGGAAGAGCTTAAGAACTATTCGAAGACGCATCTTGTGATTATGGTAAGTCACGATGCGAAACTTTCTCGAAAATATGCCGACCATTTATTGCTCTTGAAAGATGGAAATCTCCTTATAAGGGAAAAGGCGAAAGAGGGAGAGCTTCAAAGGGAACGCCCTCCAAAAGAACGAAGGAAAATAGACTCGCTTCTCTGGTTTTTATTTCGGAAAAGACAATTAAAAGATACGAAGAAGAACCTTCTCTCTATCGGAATAACCTTCTTTCTCTTTTCTTGTCTGTTGCTTTTTGTCGGCTTTTTCGAAGGTGGGCGTTCTTTTTTGGAGGATGGGGAAGACCGTTCTCTTCTTTACCTTTCCGCTTCCCTATCGGCAACGAAGAAAGAGGAGCTTCCCGGAAGTCGCCTTTCTCTTGCTCGCTCCTATAGACCGAAAGAAAGCGAAGCGAAGGAGCTTCTTTCCTCTTTCGAAAGTGTGAAAATCAAAAACGACTATTCTTACTTTTTTCCTTCTTCCCTTCCATATCGCGAAAACGGCTATTTGAAAGAGAATGTCTCTCTTTGCCCCATTTGGGATCTATCGCTTGAGAATCGCAGCCGCTCTTTCTTGGTGGAGGGGGAGGCTCCAAATGGGGAATCGATGGATTTTATTCTTATTAACGAAGAACTTGCCTCGCTTTTAGAGAATCCTATTGGAAGTCTTCTCGATGTGTCTTATGAATCGTCTTTCGAATATCAAGGAAAAGAAGAGGAAGTCGCTTTATCCTTTCGCTTTGAGGTGACGGGCATTGTGAAGGATTTTGCTTTTCTTTCCTTGCCAAGGATTTTTTATAGCTACCGCGCTTTAGAAGAGAAAATGAAATCACACCAAATGAAGAATGGGAAATCCTTACCGAGTATCTTCATGGAAGCGAAGGGGGAGGAGGAATGGACCTCCTATTCCTATCTTTTGTTTTACGAAGAAGAGGAGGCGAAACGCTTCAAGAGTTTCGCGTCTTTGAATCAAGAACCGTTCTCGATAACCAACACTCTTTGGACGTCTTTAGAAGGTTTTAGGGCTTTGTGGCAAGCAATGGAAGGCTCCTTAACGCCTTTCTTAGCAATGGAAGCTGTTTTCTCCTTCTTTTCCATCGCCTTGGTTGCCTATTCCTCTTTCTTAGAAGAAAGGCGCTTCCTCTCTTTGCTTGACGCTTTAGGGATGCGGAAAAAGGAGAGAGTTCGTTATTTTGAAAATGGGGTGGGGAGCCAAATTCTTGTCGGGTTGATACTGGCTTTCCTTTCTTCTTTCCCTTTAGCAAAGTTGTTCTCTTTTCTTTTAGAAAGAAAGTTTGGCATCTCTAGTCTCTTAGCAATTCCCTATTACCGTTTCCTCGGCATACCCTTGTTGCTACCTGTTCTTCTTTTAGTTTTTGCCCTTTTGCTTATCGTATTTGGCATTCGTATTCCTATCGCGTTCTTATCCAAAAAATCGCTTGCAGGGGAGCTGAAGGACGAATGAAGGGAATCGTCGGGGAAAAGATTACAAAGAGGTTTCAAGATGAAACGCTTTTTGAAGAATTGTCTTTTTGCTTCCCTAAGAAAGGTTTTTTCCTAATCAAGGGCGAAAGCGGGAGCGGAAAGAGCACCCTTTTCGACATGCTTTCTGGAATCGATACGAGTTATGATGGGGAGCTTATCGTATTCGGCCGCGATTTTAAAAGGATGAAAGAAGAGGACCGTTCATCTTTTAGACTTCAGAATATCGGCTTCTTACGTCAAAGCTATGATTTATTGCCTCATGAAACGGTATTTGAAAATATCCTTCTGCCATGCTCTTACAAAAACGCCTCTAAGCCTCTTTCCTTCAAAGCGGATGCCCTTTTAGAAGAAGTGGGTCTCTTGGAAAAAAAGAAAAGCCTTGCCTATGTCTTATCGGGCGGCGAGAAGCAACGCCTTTCTTTCGCCCGCGCTTTGATATCCGACCCCTTGCTGCTCTTGTGCGATGAGCCAACAGGGGCGCTCGATAAGGAATCGGCAATCGGTTTACTTGCTCTTTTAAAGAAAGAATCCAAACGCCGACTCGTTGTCATTAATACGCACGACCCTTCGTTCTTTGCTCACGAAGTCGACGGGGTTTTTGAAATTAAAAATCGTAAAATCCTTTGTAAAAAGGCCTTCGATTTGGAGACAAGCGAAAGGAATGAAGTTTCCATTAAAAAAGAGAAGTGCTCCTTTCCCGTTTGGTATTGGATGAAACACGCCTCTCGTCTTTTAAAATCAAGAAAGGCAAGAAGCGCTTTTTCGATTCTTTTGCTTTCCCTTTCTTTTTTAGGACTAGGATTAAGTTCTTACCTTTCTCGAAACGTTGCGACCAAAATGGAGAAGGCCTTTTCTTCTTTGCTAGGAGAAAAAACGGTAGCGATGACTTTAAAGAATGAAAAAACGCCGACTGTTTCGCATGTTCGAAGCGCCTCACTCAGCGAAGTGGAAGCGGTTATAGAAAAATTTTCGTCACCCTTAGATGTTTGCGTTTCTTATTTGTCGCCTTTTGAGCAACTCTTCAAAGACGAAAACGAGATTTACGTGAAAAAAGGCGTTCGTCGTTTCTCTTTTTCTTCTTTAAGCGCTCGAAGCGTGAATGATTTCCTGTTTCTTTCCGATTATAGGAAGAAGGCGATTTATCCTTTATCACCGAAAACGCTTGAAGTGGACGATGTCATACTTGGACTTCCTCAAAATGATTTGGTTTCTTTTGCGAAGTTCTTGCAAGTTCCTTGGAATTATGAAGGCGTCGGTTCTTATCTATCCAAAAATGTTCTTTCTTTAACCTTGGAGGTCCGAAACGAAGATTGGGACTATTTCGATAAACAAGATTTTTTCTTGAAGGGCGTGATGGAATTTGAAACGCCAACCTTCTTCCACCTTGATCCTTTATGGAATGAATCTATTTTTGAGGGCCGGATGAGACTTCCTTCTTCCGATGGTTCCTCTTTTAAGACGCCTTGGACTCTCTATAAAACGTATGGTTTAAAATACATCCACGACTTAGAAGGATTTTTAGAAGAGACACGGAAGGAAGAATTCCAGAAATTTCTCTTCGAACGAGATTCCAAACGTTTTGATTTATCGCATAACGAAGGAAAAAGAACGAGGATAGACAATAGATTTTTCATTTTTGATGCTTCTTTTTACCGAATCGAAAGAGAGGATGTCCTTCGCATCCAAAAGAAATATGGTCTTTCTCGACGTGCTCTCTTTTCAGAAGGAAGCTACCGCGCTTTTCCGAGCGCTTTGTCTTTTGGCTTTAAAGAACCCTTTTTGCTTGGCGTCGATGAGGAGGAAGTCTTTCGTTATTCGGAAGGACTTTCCAAAGTTCCTACAAAAGGCATCGCCTCTTTCCCTTCGCTTCCAAAAAAGATGGCTCTTGGGTGTTATCTTCGCCCTAAAAGCGATTCCCTTACTTTTTCAAGCGACGCTTCGACCCTCCTTAAAGGAAGAATGCCCAAGAGCCTTGATGAAATCGTGCTTTCGGAAGAACTCTATGAGCGTTTGGGGAATCCTCGAACCGTCTATGTGGCGGGGGTCATTAAAAGCGGAGCTCAAGGAGAATTTCACTATCGTGAATACCAGGAATCTTGCTTAAAGGTTGTTGGAACCTCTTCCTTGGCGGGAGATGCGATTCTTTCAAACCCCTATTGGACGAGCGATTTTTTCAAGTTGCAGTTAGGGGCAAGCGCCTTTCTTTTGGAACCCAGAGAATGTGTTTTCTATATCGATTCCAAAGAAGATGGCATCGCCTTATCGAATTCTTTGAGCGCCCAATTCCCTAAATATTCCTTCATGGATCCGAGCTCCCTTGTTAAGGAAAGCATCGATGATACGATGGGTTATTTGACGACGGTCCTTTCTTTTGCTTCGATGGCCCTTTTCATAACGAGTTTCCTTTTGCTTTTGGTGTTAGCGCTTCTCTATTTGGTGGAAAACAAAAAAGAAGGGAAATATTTCTATCTTCTTGGGATATCGCGCGAATCTATCTTTGATAGTTTTAGTTCTGCTATGTTCCTTTTACTTTCCTTAGGCGCGATAAACGCATTAGTGAGTTTATTGGCGATTGAATTCGCTTTCGATGAAGTACTATCGGATTCCTTTGGCGTCCCCTTTTCTTTTCAAATGGATTTGTTTCCGCATCTCATCGTATTTCTTGCGTATATTGTTTCCTTATTTTTGGTGCTTATCTTCCTTCGCGTTCATCTTAAGAAAATCGAATATTCCAAAAGAGAAGTCGTCTAAGTCTTCGAAAGTCACGCTTTTTTCTTTATTCATTTTTCGAAAGCGTGCTATAGTTATTCTCGGTTGTTTCGTTACGAAAGAACTAGGAAGGTTAGGAGCATATGAAGGGAACAGTCAAAATGTTCAACAAGGAAAAAGGCTATGGCTTCATTCACGCCGAAGACAACAAAGACTACTTTTTCCATTACAGCGCTTTGATCATGGATAGCTTCAAGACTGCTGAACCTGGCGAAAACGTCGAGTTCGAAGTCGAAGAATCTGAACGTGGTCCACGTGCTAAGAACGTTAAAAAAGTTGCTTAATCGTTGAACTAGACTGACCTCTGCCGTTGGTGGAGGTTTTTTCTTTTTTTAGGGCTTTTTTGGAATTCAAAAAAAGATCCTCTAGAGATATAATCTCTAACGAATGAGAGAAGAAAGAACATTATGGCATTAAAAGCAGGCATCGTTGGTCTTCCGAACGTTGGCAAATCGACTCTATTTAACGCAATCACGAATTCGCATGTTTTAGCAGAGAACTATCCTTTCGCTACCATCAATCCGAATACGGGGGTGGTGACAGTTCCGGACGAGAGACTGGATTACCTCACCAAATACTTCGCTCCTAAGAAAAAGATCAACGCGACTTTTGAATTTTATGATATCGCCGGCCTTGTCAAAGGTGCTTCGAAAGGGGAAGGCCTTGGAAACCAATTCCTCGCTGCCATTCGGGAATGCGACGCTATCGTGGAGGTTGTCCGTTGCTTTGAAAGCAGTTCCGTCGTTCGCTATAACGACGAACCCATTGATCCAAAAAACGATATCGATGTCATTAACCTCGAACTTTCGATGGCCGATTTGGAATCGGTGAACGCAAGAATTGGCAAGCAAGAAGTGAAAGCCCGCATCGCCCATGACAAAGAAGCGATGTATGAAATGCCTATTTTAACCGCCATCAAAAAAGTCCTTGAAGAAGGCAAGTCCGCTCGTCTTGTGGAAGGGCTTAGTCAAGAACAAATGGCCTATGCCAGAAAAAACTTCTTCTTGCTTTCTTTGAAACCAATCCTTTATGTTGCCAACGTTGCCGCCGATGATTATGGCGATTTGGAAGGTTGCAAGTATTATCAAGAAGTGAAGAGCCTTGCGGCAAGCGAAGGCGCTGTATGCATCCCTCTTTCTTGTCAAATCGAATATGAAATTTCGCAACTCGAAAGTGAAGCGGATAAGAAGGATTTCTTAGAATCTATGGGACAAAAAGAATCCGGACTTGATAAGCTTGTCAAAGCGTCTTATAAGCTTTTAAATCTTTCTACTTTCTTAACATGCGGAAGCGATGAATGCCGTGCTTGGACCTTCCATAATGGCATGCTTGCTCCTGCTTGCGCTGGCGTCATCCATAGCGATTTTGAGAAGGGCTTCATTAAAGCGGAAGTCTATTCCTTTAACGACTTCTACGAAATAAGCCAATCTTTCCCCATGAAAGAAGGCGATATGCCTTTAGGCCAAAAAGTCGAAGTTGCCGTAAAGGAAGCGGGTAAGGTGCGAAGCGAAGGGAAAGATTATGCTATGAAAGATGGCGATATTGTTTTCTTCCGTTTTAACGTGAGCAAATAAGATGGATATTCGGATTGGATATGGCGAGGATATACACGCTCTTGTGGAGGGGCGAAAACTTGTTTTGGGCGGTGTCCATATTCCCTTTGAAAAAGGGCTTCTCGGGCATAGCGATGCGGATGTCCTCTATCACGCGATAAGCGACGCTTTGCTTGGCAGCTTAGCGCTAGGGGACATTGGCAAAATCTTCCCACCAACTGATCCCGAAACGGAGGGCATTGATAGCGGTGTCATCTTAGAGAAATGCTTCTCGATGGTTCGCGAAAAAGGGTATCGCATTTCCAATCTCGATTCGTCGATTTGTTGCGAAAGCCCACATCTTTCCAAATATCTTTCCCTCATGCGGAAAAATATTGCCAAGATTTTAGAAATTCCTTTCGAGAACGTTTCGGTTAAAGCAATGACCAACGAAGGCTTTGACGCCTTAGGTGAAGGCGAAGCCATAAAAGCTATCGCTACGATATTAATTTATAAGGAGGCTTCATTATGAACCACGAGATCGTCTTACAAAAAGCACTCGCTCTAGCGTCTTCTAAAGCGGGTTACGATATTCCTTTGGAGGAAATCCGAATCGACCGAACGAAAGATATCGCTCATGGCGACTATGCGAGTAATTTTGCTCTCAAATTTTCAAAAAAGTTCGGCAAAAACCCTCTTTCTTTTGCTAATGACGTCTTGGCAAAATTGGCAGAGCCCTCCATTAATCGCGTAGAAATCGCCGGTCCTGGATTCATCAATTTCTTTATGAAGAAAGAAGCCTTATCGGCAATTGTTCCTTTGATCCTTAGCCAAGGAGACCGCTTTGGCGATGGCGAGAAGAAGAATATCAAAGTGGATGTTGAATACGTTTCCGCTAACCCCACAGGTGATTTGCATTTAGGACACACTCGTGGCGCTGCGATCGGAGATGCGGTGGCAAGCCTTTACGATAAAGCAGGCTATGATGTGACGCGCGAATACTATGTGAATGATTGCGGTAACCAAGTGGAACATTTGGGGCATTCTCTCCGCGCCCGTTACCATGAACTTTTCGGCGAGCCCTTAGAACTTGGACCCGATGATTATCATGGCGTGGATCTTATTGCTATCGCTCAAGAAATCAAAGATACCTATGGCGATAAGTATCTAGCAGATAATGACGAAAGCCACGCTTTCTTCATTCGTTTCGGCATCGACCATGAACTTGCCAAAATCAAAAAAGATATGGCCGATTTCGGTGTCCATTTTGATAAATTCAGTTATGAATCCGATATCCGGAAAGGCGATACGCTTCATAAGACCATCGAAGAGCTTCGCGAAAAAGGCTTTGTTTACGTTCAAGATGGTGCGACCTATTTGAAAACGAGTGCTTTCCTTGATGACAAGGATCGCCCCATTATCAAAAAAGATGGCCTTTATACCTATTTCCTGCCAGATATTTGTTATCACTATGAGAAGATGTCTCGGGGCTTTGATTTCTTAGTGGATTGCCTTGGCGCGGACCACCATGGTTATATCGCTCGCATGAAAAGCGCCCTCATGATGAAAGGCTATTCGCCGGAGGTTCTACAAGCGGAAATCTATCAAATGGTTCGTGTTTATCAAAATGGCGAAGAAGTGAAAATGAGCAAACGAACTGGAAAATCCATCACTCACCGCGAGTTGGTCGCTGAAGTCGGGAAAGATGCGGTGCGTTATTTCTTTAGCGCTCGTTCGAGCGATACTCATCTTGATTTCGATATGGATTTGGCGACGAGCAAGAGCAAAGAGAACCCCGTTTTCTACGCTCAATACGCCCATGCGCGTTGCTCTTCCTTACTCGCTTTAGGAAAGGATATCCCCTTGGTTTATGATGAAAGTGCCTTTCAAGATGGCAAAGAAGACGATATTTTGAAGCAACTTACCGATTTTCCTAGTATGATAGAGAGCGCGGCCAAGGCCAGAGCTCCTTATAAAGCGGTCAATTATATCGACCGTTTGGCACAGCTCATCCACGAATATTACGCTTCGACGAAAATCATTGACCGCGAGGATTTGACGAAGACGGGAAGTAGGCTTTGTCTCATTAAAGCGTGTCAAAGCGTCTTGCGGAACGCCTTAGCCTTAATCGGCGTCAGCGCACCAAATAGAATGTAGAAGGAGAAAACGATGAATAATCAAAAAAGCATGCTCGAAGTCGCCTATGAAATTATCGGCGCTTCCAAGACCCCTCTTGCCTTTGCGGCCCTGTATGAAGGGGTTGCCAAAGAACTTGAGATGACCCAAGAAGAAAAAGATGGTCGTATTGGTGATTTCTATACCGAACTCACTCTTGATGGTCATTTCGTTGCCTTAACCGATAACACTTGGGATCTTCGTAGCCGCCACACTTATGACAAAGTCCACATCGATGTGAATGACGTTTATAGCGATGTCAATCAATCGGATGCCGATGAAGAAGACAAAAAAGAAGAAAAAGAATATAACGCTGAAATCGAAGGGAAACCTATCGAAGAAGGCGAAGACGAGGGGAATGGCGAAAACGAGGAAGGCGAAGAAAAGGCTTCCGAAGAAAGCCTTTCTTCCTTGGGGATTCAATAAATTTGAGATTCGAATCCAAAGGCCTTTAAGGGCCTTTTTAAAAGCATTATATATTTTTACGCTCTCTAAAAAAGAGATTGTACCTTGCAAGCGATTTTGAGGGTGTATAATGCTTTCGGAGGGAATGCAAATGGATTATTGCAAATGGATGGAAAAGAATCCGAAATGGCTTAAGCTCGTTCTTTGCCTTTGGGTTCTCGATTTGACTTGGGCTGCTTGGCGTATTGTCAAAGCCGTGAAGAATGGCAGCGTTGTTCAACTTATCCTCGCCATTCTTTGGATCGTTGCAGCTGGCACTGTTGGCTGGATTCTTGATGTTATTTGTATCATCATCAACGATTACCCGTTTTGGTTTAGATAAACGAGAGAACAAGGAAAGAAGTCCTTTCGAGGGGCTTCTTTTTTCTTTTCTTAAAAGAAACTCTTATAATCTTTTTCGTTATGAAACTCTTTTGCTTTGACTTAGATGATACGATCCTTGATAAGGATAAGGTCTTTCGGGAAAATACGATCGCGGCTATTCGAAGAATGCAATCCAAAGGAGATGCGGTTTGCTTAGCGAGCGGTCGTCCTTTTAGTGGCATTTCTCCTTTTTTGAAGAAGCTTGGTCCCAAAAATCTTTATGCGGTCGCCTTTAACGGGGCCGCTCTTTATAAAGGAGATGGGTCGCTTCTCTATAAGAATGGTTTCCCTTTCCGGATTTTCCTCGCTTTTCGTGCCACTCATAAAGATTTTATAAGGAATGGCGTGGACGTTTATTGCTATACAGAGGAAGAGGTTTGCTCCTTTGAGAATAGCGAAGGCATCCATTACGAGCATCGCCTTAATGACCAACCCGTTCGCATGCTTTACCAAAGGCCTTTAAACCCAAAGGATACGATTATGAAGTTTATGGTCGTTTCTAATGACACCAAAAAGATCGACGAAATCGAAAAGACGATCGATGTTCCTTCTCTTCATACTGTTCGAAGCGATCCCCGTTTCTTTGAATTCACCAAAAGAGGGGTCGATAAAAGTACGGCGATTGAGAAGCTTCGCCTCTTGCTTCAAATCAACAAGAAGGAAGATGTCGTGACTTTTGGCGATGCCGGCAATGATTTTTTGATGCTAAAAGGTTATTATGGAATCGCCATGGGAAACGCGACTAAAGAATGCCAAGAAGTCGCCAAAAGAGTGACCCTCTCATGCAAAGAAGATGGCGTTTCTTATGCGCTTAATAATTGGTTTTAGGAGCTATTTATGTGGGAAAAAGAATTAGAAGCAATGAAGGAAGCGGCTTATCTAGCCGAGAAAGAGATATTGAGGGTTTATCATACTTCCTTTGATGTCGAAATTAAAAGCGATGATTCTCCCGTGACGGCTGCCGATAAAGGGGCAGACAAAATCATTCGTGAATATCTCCATAAGAAATTTCCTGAATATGCTTTTTTGACCGAAGAAAGCAAAGATACCAAAGAACGTCTTGACAATGATTATGTCTTTATTGTTGATCCAGTTGACGGTACTAAAGAATTCGTGGCTCGCAATGGCGAATTCACGACGAATATCGCTTTAGCATTTAAGCACGAAGTGGTGGTCGGCGTGATCAACGTTCCGATGCAAAATAAGCTGGTTTTCGCTATTAAAGGGCAAGGCGCCTATATGCTAAAACGTGGCGAAGGGGCTAAAAGAATTCATGCTTCCAGTAAAACCGGTCCTAAATACGTGGCTTTGCTCTCGAGAAGCTTTTCCGTCTCTAAGGAAAAGGAACTTCTCGAAACCCATAAAGAAGAGATTTCTTCTATTGTTGTTTTAGGCGCCGCTACAAAATTCCTTGCCATAGCAGAAGGCGAAGCCGACATGTTCTATCGCTTTAGCGGTGGTACTAAAGAATGGGACGTTGCGGCAGGAGATATTATTGTCAGCGAAGCGGGTGGCATTATGACCAAACCCGATGGCTCTCCTTATCACTATAACAGAGAAGACGTTTATAACCACGAGGGATATATCCTTCTTAATAAAAAAGAAAATCGTCTCTATTAAACAAAAATATGAAAAAAGGGCTGCAAAACAGCCCTTTTCATGTGAGAGAATCAGCTATTCGAGCTTTTCGCCGCACTTTTTGCAATAAAGAGCGTCCTTATCGTTCTCTTCGCGGCAACGAGGACAAATTTTAGTGGTGTTTTGCTCGCTATTTTGGGAATTTGTAGAAATCGTGATATTCGTTTGATGGTTTTCCCAGAAGGCTTTTACGCCGATTCGACCCATAAGACCCATAAAGACGCCACCCACCATAAAGAGGGCCATGCCACCAAAGGAGATAAAGAAATAGTTGAAGTCCTCAGTCGAGAACGTAAGATAAGCCGCTACGCCAAATAAAGCGAATCCTGATACCAGGAAAAAGATGGCTAAGACCATAAAGACGTAGTACTTTTTGGGATACTTCCTATTGCTCATTTTTGTTCTCCTCTTTCTTGCGTTCGATGTAGCGGTCCATGACGTCTTTTGGAACGTTCATAGTGGCATCGCATCGGATAACGCCTGGAATCTCTTCCATCAATATGACTTCAACGCCGCTAGAAATATCTTGATCGACGTAAGCGCAGCCTTCGCAAGCGCCAACCATCCTTAGATAAACGACGCCATCTTTGAAGCCGACAAGCTCGACGTCGCCGCCTTCTCTTTGAAGAAAAGGACGGATTTTATCAAGAACGATATCAATTTGCCTTTCAATATCTTCCATAGCGTAGCTATTCTAATTTTTAATGTTATTCCTTTCAAGGAATACGATAGAAGAATTCTTAACCAATTGTGTTTTTTGCCTTCTAGACGTTTGTTTTGCTTTTTTGCTTCCACTTGCCAAAAGCGGCTTTTTTATTGCTTTTAATGTGTGACATTCTCTTTTATTCGTGCATATAATGGGCCGTTAAAGAAAGCTTTTTACGCTTCTTTTCTCCGAAAAATACGAAGAATAGTGGATTTAACGGACGAGAAGACTTTCTAGAAAGGAAACAACATGAGCAAAGAATTAGCAAAATTCGAAGATTGGCCGTTTCGCGTGCCATCTTTACCGAGCTTTGAGAAAAAAGTTGAGGCGATTATTGAGGAATTAAAAGAGGCCAAAGACGTCAAAGAGGCGCTTAATGCCTATCGCAAGATGTCGAAGCTCGGCGATAAAATTTCGGATGATATTACTCATATTCAAGTGCTCTTTAGCTTAGAGACCACCAATAAAAAATATGAGAAGGCGATGAAGAAGACGAATGATATGATTCCTCTTATTAGCCTCAAATCGCAGGAATTTACGAAGGCCTTCCTAGCTTCGCCCTTTCGGGCAGAGCTTGAAGAGAAACTTGGGAAGCACCTTTTCACAATCTACGAATATTCTTTGAAGGGCTTTGACGAAAGAGTGGTCACGGAAGCGCAAAAAGAAAACGATCTTCAAATGAAATACGACGCCGCGATCGCCTCGATTAAGATTCCTTTCCGTGGCGAAACCTATAACCTTCCTCAAATGGGGAAATTCTTAAGCGATGTCGATCGAGCAACTCGCGAAGAAGCGGGCAAGGCCTACTATGGTTATCTTGAAACTCGCAAAGACGAGCTCGAAGGCATCTATGACGAGCTCGTCAAAGTCCGCGATACGATGGCTAAGAAACTCGGCTACAAGAACTATGTTGAGCTTGGTTATATTCGCATGAACCGTTTTGACTATAATGCCGAAATGGTTCGTAAATACCGCGAAGCGATTCGTGAATATGTGACACCTTTTGTCAATAAGATCTTTAAAGACCAAATGAAACGTGTCGGCATCAAAGAACCTCATATCACTGATTTAGGAGTTCATTTCAAAGATGGGAATCCTTTGCCAAAAGGAACGACGTCCGATAAAGTCGCGGCGGCTAAAAAGATGTACGACGCTTTATCGCCGGATACTTCCTATTTCTTCCGCTTCATGGATGAACACCATTTGATGTTCCTCGACGCCAAACCTGGCAAACAAAGCGGCGGCTATATGACCTATTTCCCCATTCATAAGTGCCCTATCATCTTCTCGAACTTCAATGGCACAAGCGGCGATGTCGATGTCTTGACACATGAATTTGGTCATAGCTTCCAAGCCTATATGGCTCGTTCGATTAAAATTCCGGAATACCGCATGCCGACCATGGAAAGTTGCGAAATCGATTCCATGTCGATGGAATTTTTTGCCGAACCTTATATGGATCTTTTCTTTGATCGTCCAGAAAGGTACCGCTATGTCCACTTAGCGGATTCCGTTTCCTTTTTGCCCTATGGCGTTACCGTGGACGAATTTCAACATTGGGTCTATGAGAATCCAAGCGCCACGCCGCAAGAAAGAGATGCAAAGTGGCACGAACTTGAACTCAAATACACACCATGGAAAGTCGAAGCGGAAAAAGATTGCCCTTATATGTATAGCGGTCATCGTTGGCTCACCCAAGCACATATCTTTGTGAATCCTTTTTATTACATCGACTATACGCTCGCGCAAGTTTTGGCCTTTGAGTTCTTCAATATGGACCGTAAGAACCACCAAAAGGCTTGGAAGAAATACTTAAAGCTTTGCAAGATGGGTGGCAAATATCCATTCTGCGAGCTTGTAAGAAAGGATGGCCTTAAAGTTCCGTTCGACGATGGCGTCCTTAAAAATACGATTGCTCCATTAAAGAAGGTACTTGCTTCCTATAACGTGGACTAGTTGCTAGAAAAGCCTCTAAAAGCCGCCGCAAGGTGGCTTTTTCATAATAAAAGAGAGCGTTACCCTCTAGCCATCATTCCTTTCTTTAGCCCCGATTCGAAGGAATGTAGAGATTAAAGCTCTCTTTGAAGGTTTCCCTTCCCCTTAACCTTAAAGGTCCTTCTTTGAAATGTCAAACAACAAAAAAGCCCATTCCGAAGAATGGGCGAAGGTGATAGACGAGACTATTCGTTTGCGGCCTTACCAACCGAGCCGAAGAGTTCCATTTTCTCTTTGACCTTGGCTTGGATGGCTTGGAATCCAGGCTTTAAGAGCTTACGAGGATCGTAGCCTTTATTTTCATTGGCGGCAGTGGGGTCGGCTTTGCCAGCCTTGCAATATTCGATCGTGGCTTCTGCAAAGACGAGTTGGCAATCGGTGTTGACGTTGATTTTGCTCATGCCATCGTGAATCGCATGTTTGATTTGATCGTCAGGGATGCCCGTTCCGCCATGGAGTACAAGAGGGATGCCACCCGTCGCTTTCGAAATCTTCTCGAGCGCATCGAAATGAAGTCCCTTCCAATTGGTTGGGTAGATACCATGGATGTTTCCGATGCCGGCGGCGAGGAAGTCCACGCCAAGGGCAACGATTTTCTTGCATTCTTCAGGATCGGCAACTTCGCCATCAGCAGTAACACCATCTTCGGTCCCGCCGATCGCACCAACTTCCGCTTCAATGGAAAGACCTTTGTCGTGCGCTAAAGCGACGAGCTCTTTGGTCTTTTTCACATTCTCATCGAAAGGAAGATGAGAGCCGTCGAACATGATGGATGTGAATCCGGCGGCGATGCAAGCTTTCGCGCCTTCATAGGTGCCGTGGTCGAGATGTAAAACGACTGGGACGGTGATGCCAAGGCTTTCGTCCATGGCTTTGACCATCGCGGCGACCACCTTAAATCCGCCCATATATTTGCCAGCGCCTTCGCTGACGCCAAGGATAACGGGGGAATTAAGCTCTTGGGCCGTTAAAAGAATGGCTTTGGTCCATTCCAAGTTGTTAATGTTGAATTGACCAACGGCATAATGATTTTCGTGGGCAATCTTCAACATTCTTGTTGCATTGACTAACATTATTCCAAACCTCCTAGTTCGGTGGCTCCATTTTAGAACTTTCTTCTTTCAAACGAAAGACATTGACACCATTTTTATAGAGTAAAAGAAAGCCTTTCTTAATGGTTCATGAATTTGTTATAGAACCTCCGGTAGTAGGCGTATTCTTTTTCGTCTTCGACGCAAAAGAGGATGCTTAATGGATATTCGGGATTTAGTAGGAGCCATTTCGCGATGGTCTTATAAGCGATTGGAACGGCAAGATAAGCGGGATATTCCTCTCTTTTTCTTTCTAATGGAGGGAAGGCGAGAGACAAAATCATATGTTCTTTCGCACATTCTAGAAGATTCCGATAAGCGTTCTCTAAAGACAACGGGTCTTTTTCGTTTCTGGTGAAACTTGGAGGGACAACATGCAAGACGTTAGGGGAACTCCCTCCATAAAAGAGGACTTCGGACGTGTTTAAAAGCTTCGAAGAACGACAAAAATCCCAATAGTTTTTGCCAAGTCTTTGATAGATTTCTTTCGCCACCCCTTCGTGTGGCTTTAAAGAACTGACGGTCGGAGAGACGATGGCGTCGATATCTTTGATTTTAAGAATGCTTTTCTTAAAGAGCTCCACTTGTTCGCGGGACTCTTTAATGATGGCGTGATCGATATCGCTAATCGGATGAAATTCGTGCATAAAACAAAAGGGTTTTGTAGGTATTTTTTATTTTTTCTCTTCGTGATACTCTTTTTCGGCATTGACCGACCATAGACTTGTTTTGTCCTTATCTCCCGCCAAAATCTTATCGGCGGCGACTAAGCCCGTAAGCATGGAATGGTCCATGTTGTTATAACGGTGTTGCCCATTTCGACCGATGCAATAGAGATTGGGGATGCTATCAAGTTCCTTTTGAACGAGGGGGAATTTCGAATAGGAACCGAAATATGCGGGATAGGCTTTTTTCACTTTGATGCGCGTCGCATCTAAAACGTCGGATTCCCCTTTGACAATTCCCATAAAGACGAGTTCCTTGATAGCCATATCGATAAATTCCTTATCGCTTTCGCCCCACAAAGAATCGCCTTCGTTGGCGAAATATTCTAATCCCATCCAAACCTTGTGCTCAGGGTCTTCTACCATATAAGGAGACCAGTTGTTGAAGATTTGAATGCGGCCCATTTTGACTTCTCTTTCCTGAACGTAGATCCAATTATCGGGAATGAGGTTATTGACGGTCTTAATTTTTGTTTTGTTTTTTATGGCAAGACCATCGAGAAGGATACCCACCGTGATAAAGTCGCGATAAGGGAGAGAAGTAGCGACAGCATAAGCGTCTTTGGAGACGTTTTCTCTTCCCAAGGCTTCGAAGAGATCCTTAATCGGCATACTTGAAAGGAAATAGTCCCCGTCGATCATTTGTCCATCTTCCGTTTGAAGACCATAGATGTTATGGTTTTCATCGAGTATCACTTTCGAGACTTTGGCGTTATAGATGAATTTGACACCTCTTCCCCGAAGCGTTTCTGCCATCTTACTATAGAATTGGCCAGGCCCGAATTTGGGATATTGGAATTGGTCGATAAGAGTTGTTTCGACGTTGTTTTTGTTTTTTTTGAAGGGTTTTGTTAGCGCCTCTCCTAAGGCTTTCCAAAGGGAAAGTCCTTTGACGCGTTGCGCGCCCCAATCGGGCGAAAGGCTCTTTGGCGAAACGCCCCAAAGCTTGGTGGTGTAATCCTTGAAGAAGAGCTCATAAAGAGGTTTTCCAAATCGGTTGATATAGAAATCTTCGAGAGATTTCTCCTCTCTTTTATGAAGGCTACTTCCGATATAGCCAAAGCCACATTTCATGGTGCGAAGGAAACCCATGTTGATGAAGGTCTGTGGTTTAAGCGAAATAGGGTAATCAAAGAATTTCTTTAAGAAGTAGATACGGGAGACGCGGTGACGGAGGAGCATGACGTTATCTTCTTTTTCGGGATCTGGTCCGCCCACGTTCCATTCTTTTTCGTTCCCTAAAAGGAGGTCATCCCAAGAAGGTGCTCCTTGAATGGGCATTAGCTCGTTCCATAAAGCGTTCACTCGGTCGTTTTTGGTGAAGAAGCGGTGTCCGCCGATATCCATGCGATTACCTTTATAAAGGACGGTTCGAGAAATGCCACCGACAAAATTCTCTGCTTCTAACAGGATGATCTCAAATTCTTCGTGCTTGGAAAGCTCATAGGCAGCGCTTAAACCGGCCGGTCCCGCACCAATAATGACAACGCGCATCTTATCCATATTTTTTCCTCTTCCGTATTATAGCAAGGATAGCTTTTTTATTTTGAGATTTAAGAAATGATATTTTACGTTCCTTCCTTCTGACGAAGAGTATCATTACGGAGTAACGATTATGGTCTGGGTCCTAATGGCTTTAGGGGCTGCGCTTGCGACGAGCTTAACGAATATCCTTGCTAAAATAGGCATTAAAGATGTCAATAGCGATTTTGCGACCGCTTTTAGGACGCTTGTTGTTCTTATTTGTGCCGCTTTCTTTTGCGCGGCAACAGAAAGTTTCTTTTCTTTCCCCGAACTCGATTGGAAGAATTATCTCTTTTTAGCGTTAAGTGGCTTAGCAACGGGCTTCTCATGGCTTTGCTACTACAAGGCGCTTCAACTTGGAAATATCAACCAAGTGGCGCCAATTGATAAATCGAGCTTTATCCTTTCGAGTATTCTCTTTTTGATTTTCTTTTTCGATGACACGACAAAAGGCGGCGATCCCTTAACGATTGGGATGCTTTTCCTTTCGATGGCCCTTATGCTTGCAGGTACCCTTTTAATGATTCAAAAGAAGAAAGGCGTCGAAGCAAAGGAAGGAAATAAGTGGATTCTTTTTGCTACGTTAAGCGCTGTTTTTGCCGCCCTAACTTCCTTCTTCGTAAAACTTGGCTTACAAGGGACTCCTTCCTCGCTAGGAACCTTCCTTCGTACTTGCGTGGTGTTTGTTTTCGCCAGTCTTATTGTTTTATCGCGCCATGAATTTCCAAATCTCAAAACGGTTACCAAAAAGAATTGGCTTTTCCTCGCTCTTTCGGGAATTATGACGGGATTTGCGTGGTTTTTGGAATATGCCGCACTCAATTACCAAGGCTCGAACCCGGTGGCCGTTACTTCTATTGAGAAGTTTTCCATCGCTTTAACGATGCTCTTCTCCTTTTGCATCCTGAAAGAAAAGTTCACCAAAAAGATGCTCTTTGGCTTGTTCTTGCTTTTAAGTGGTATTGCGGTGATTGTCGCTTTCGCTTTGTAGGCTATTCGAGTTCGATTGTTGCGGGTGGTTTGCTTGTGAAGTCGTAAAGAACGCGATTGACGCCTTCGACTTCATTGACGATACGATCACTTACTCTCGATAAGAAGGAATAGGGGAGATCCATCGGGGAAGCGGTCATAAAATCGTCCGTTTTGACGGCTCTTAGAACAATCGCATATTCGTAGCTTCGATAATCACCCTTGACTCCAACGCTTTTCATATTCGATAAGGCGGCGAAGTATTGTGAGGTTTGTTTATCGAAACCATTTTTTGACATTTCTTCGCGGTAGATCGCATCGGCTTCTTGGACGATTTTGACTTTTTCTTTTGTCACTTCCCCAATGATACGGATGCCAAGCCCAGGACCTGGGAAGGGTTGCCTATAGACGAGGGAAGCCGGAAGACCTAAGGCCAAGCCAAGACGCCGCACTTCGTCTTTGAAAAGATGATCAAGAGGCTCAACGAGACCTAAGAAGTCGATGTTCTTCGGAAGGCCGCCGACATTGTGGTGGGACTTGATTTTGGCGGATATTCCTAGTCCCGATTCGATGCGGTCTGGATAGATGGTTCCTTGAGCTAAGAAACATGGTTTTGTAATCTTTTTCTCTTCTTTTTCAAAGACATCGATGAAGGTTTTGCCAATGATTTTTCGTTTTGCTTCAGGTTCGGTGATGCCTTTTAAGGCACTAAAGAACATTTCGCTTGCATCGACGGGACGAAAATCTAAAGCGAAGCGTTTTTTATCGCCAAATATCGTTTTTACTTCATTGGCTTCGTTTTTCCTTAGTAAGCCATGATCGACAAAGACGCAAATAAGGTTTTTGCCAACGGCTCTATCGAGTAAAGCGGCCGTGACGGCACTATCGACACCGCCACTTAAAGCGCATAACACGGCATTGTCACCGACTTTTTCTTGAATTGCTTTGATGCTTTCTTCGATGAAATCTTCCATCTTCCAAGATTTCTTGCAACCGGCGATGTCATAAACGAAGTTGGCCAAAAGAGTTTGTCCAAAGACGCTATGTTCGACTTCGGGATGAAATTGCACGCCATAGAGCTTTCTCTTCTCGTCTTCGAATGCGGATATGGGTGTGGTTTCGCTTGCGGCGATAATTTCGAAACCTTCTGGAAGCTTTTTGATGGAGTCGCCATGGGACATAAAGACATCATGGAAGGGTGGAATGTCTTTTAGAAGGGGGCTTTGCCTAATATTTTGGATTTTGGTAAGTCCAAATTCCTTTTTTAGACAGGGCGAGACTTCGCCACCGAGTTGGTAGGCCATCTCTTGCGCTCCATAACAAATGCCAAGAATGGGTTTCCCTAAATCGAAAATTTCTTTGGCTATGGAAGGCGCATCCTTTTCATAGACGCTTCGAGGTCCGCCCGTGAAGATGACGCCTTTAATGTTAGGATCTTGAAGCTTTGTAAGTGGTGTGGTGAAAGGCCACACTTCGCTATAAACGGATAAATCGCGGACGCGTCGAGCGATGAGCTCATTATATTGCCCACCGAAATCGAGGACGACAATCATTTCTTTTTCCATATTAGAGGCATCTCCTTGATGGTTCTTTATTGTAACAAAAACAGGCGGGGAAAACCCGCCTGTCGGATATCTTTTTTGAAATTAGATCTTGAGGACCGCTTTCATGATGTAGATTGCTAAGAAGGCAACCGAGCAGCATGCAACAGTGATGTCGCTCTTTTTAAATTTGCCAGCCGCAAGAGTCATGATGGTGTAGGTGATGAAACCCCACGCGATGCCGTCGCTAATGCTATAGGAGATGGTCATCACTAAGACGGTGAAGAAACCGCTTCCCACGGCGATCCAATCTTTCCATTCAAGTCTTTCAAGATTCTTGAACATGCAAACACCGACGTAGACAAGAGCAAGGCCAGTGACAGAGCTCGAAGAGAACATCGCAAGAGCGGGATAGATCGCTAAGCTTAAAGCGAAGAGAAGACCAGTTGTGACGGCGGCCAAGCCCGTACGAGCACCAGCAGCAACGCCAGTTGTGCTTTCGACAAAGGATGTGACAGTGGTGGTACCGCAAATAGCACCAAAGCAAGTTCCCGCAGCGTCTGTGATCATAGCAGGGCGATCGTTAACGGTGATATTGCCGTTTTCATCGACCATGCCAGCACCGGCTTCGACACCGACTAAAGTACCGGCGGTATCGAAGAAGTCAACGAAGAGAAGAGCGAAGGTGAAGGCGATTGCCATTGGGTTAAGGAATGCGTCGAAACCCATGAAGCAGCAGCCGAAGATTTTGGAAATGTTTCCGATTTGGCTGATGTGATAGGACTCGTCATAGAATTTTGGCATGCCAGCAACACCCGCTTGGCCCATGGAAGCACAAACAATGCCCATGACAACGATACTGATGATGACGGCAAATTTCGAAATCCAGAAAGTGGATTTTTTGTTTTGAGGAAGCGAAGAGAGAACAAGAACGATGATGACACCAACAATGCCCATGATGACACTTGGGCTAGTGAAATCACCAAAGCCAACAGCAGTGGCAGTATTTGGAACGATGATTCCAATGTTTTGGAAACCGATGAAGGCAATGAAGAAACCGATACCGGCGGAGATAGCGAACTTCAAAGACTTCGGAATGTTACGAACGATCCAACCACGAAGTGGCGTCAGAGAAATGATAAGGAAGAGAAGACCGTCAACGAGGACGATGCACATAGCTTGGGCAAGATTGAAGCCCATGCCAAGGAGAACGGTGTAAGCGATTAAAGAGTTGATGCCAAGACCGCTCGCAAGACCGACTGGGAGCTTGCCATAGATGCCCATGACAATGGTAGTAACAGCAGCGCTAATAGCGGTCGCAGCGAAGATACCGGCGCGAACTTGATCGACTGTCGCCCAAGTGTCTCCGTAGATTAAGATTTCACGAAGTACGACATTGCCGGTAGCATCGAGCGTTACGCGAACGTTGCCTGTCGTGACGCCAAGGATGTTTGCCCAATCGCCCGAAAGCATATTGGAGTTGAGTGGCAAGATGTAGAACATTGCCAAGAAGATGATGAGACCACCCACGAGTTCGCGGACGATGCTCGATCCCCTTTCGGAGATTTTGAAATAGCGGTCTAAAAAAGCACCAAATTTGGTCTTTGGACTCCAACCACCATTTCCGCCTTGCGGCTTCGTAATAACGGCTTCTTCCATGGTTACCCTCCTATTTAGAAGAATGCTGTCAAGGGGGTGTATACCGATGAGTCCAAGAAGCCAAAAAGCCGAAAGCAGAAGGGCTTTCACCTTTATGGGGAATCGTAGTGCCTCACTTTGCGGATGAGACGTAGAAACTGCTGGACCGTATCACCGGCATATACGACTTCGACACGGATATTCTAGCGGAACTCTCTCTTCTTTAAAGCTTCTTTTTACTTGAAAGCACTTTCAATTTTTTTAACTCTTGGAGACTCTATCTTTTCTTTCCTTTGGAAAGATGTCGGAAAACAAGAAGTCTTTCATTTCGCTTTGAACAAAAAAATCATTGTGTTTCCTTTTTTATCTTGTTAAAGTTTTTTCCCGGAAAGAAATTATGGAACTCCGGGTAATGAACTCTCAACGTCTTAGAAAACGTAGGGGGCATTTTTCTTTTTTCGAGGGTTCTTTCTTCCCAAATCATCACATTTATTAATAAGGGACTTAGTTATCTAGGTCCCTTTTTTCTAAAAATGGGATGGGAAAGATAGGAGGGCTTAGGCATGGACCAAGCAAAAAAACTTATTCTCGATGTCGACGAAAGTCCAAAAAAGGTCTCACAGTGGATCATTTTGGCAATCCAACACGTGCTGGCGATGTTTGTCGCTTGCATCACCGTTCCCCTTCTTGTTTTTAGTGGACCGATTACCGTCGGGAGTGGTTTTGCCAATGCTGGCGCCTCTGTTCCTTATATCAATCTTTATGGCACGAGCCTTGCCCAAACGATGATTGCGCCAACGCTTGTTTCGGCAGGTATCGGCACGATTATTTACATCATTCTTACTAAGATGAAGAGCCCTGTCTTCTTGGCATCGAGCTTTGCTTATATTGCCCCAATGTGCGGGGCGGTCGCATTGGGCTCTGTTCCAGCGACAATGGGCCCGGATGGCGTGGCGGTGGCAGCAGAAGCTGGTCAACCCGTCATCGGTTACTTTGCCAATCTTTGGGCCCTTCCAATCGGTATGGCGATGGTTGGCTTGGTTTATGTGATTGTCGCTGTCATCATTCGCTTTGCTGGCGTCAATTGGCTTAACAAGCTTCTTCCGACCATTGTTATTGGACCTGTCATCATGGTTATCGGCCTTGGCTTAAGCACAAGCGCCGTCAATAACCTCATGTCCGCGAGCGGTACCAATGGGTACAACCTTATCGCTATTCTTTGCGGCTTAGTTGGGATGGCTGTTACTGCTTTATGCGCTCACTATGGCAAAAAGACGCTTAGCCTCATTCCTTTCGTCATGGGTATGCTTGCGGGTTATGTGGCGGCTGCCATCTTTACTGGCATTGGTTACTATGGTTGCCATAACGACTATTTCCACATCATTGACTTTTCGCCCATCGTCAATAACTTCAAAGACCTCAGCGTCCGTAGCTTCTTAGACGTTCCAAGCTTCATCTTCATGCCCGAAAACTTTAAGTCTGCGGTTCCTGTGACGGGCGCTCAAATTGGAAGCATTGCTCTTCTCTTTATCCCTGTCTCTCTTGTCACCATCTGCGAACATATTGGCGACCATAAGAACCTCTCTGGCATTATCGGTCGTGACCTCTTGGTTGAGCCGGGCCTTTCGAATACCCTCTTAGGCGATGGCATTGCCACGGCCGCAAGTGGTATTCTCTGTGGCGCTGCCAATACCACCTATGGCGAAAATATCGCGGTTGTCGGCGTTACCAAAATCGCGAGCGTCAAAGTCATTATCCTTGCTTGCGTGATGTCGATTCTCCTGGGTTTCCTTTCCCCGATCATGTGCGTTGTCGAAACGATTCCCGCTTGCGTTACCGGTGGCGTCTCGCTTCTCCTTTATGGCTTTATCGCCGCAAGTGGCGTCAAGATGCTTATTAATGAACAAGTCGACATGTCGAAGACCAAAAATATCTTCGTCGCCTCGGTCATTTTGGTTTCCGGCATCGGCGGTCTTATCCTCCAATTTGCCATCCCTTCGGCTGGAACGACAATTACCATCACTTCTACCGCTTTCAGCATGATTCTTGGCATCCTTATGAACATCATGCTTCGCGAGAAAAAAGGAGCGGTTGCTGCTAATATAGAAGAAGGCGAAAAGAAAGAAGGAAAATAAGTATGAATATTAAAGATTATCCTAACGTTACTTTACTTGATCACCCTCTTATCAAACACAAGATCTCTCATCTCCGTATGAAAGAGACACCGACCAGCGAATTCCGTCAATTCGTCAAAGAAATCGCCATGATGGAAGGCTTTGAAGCCCTCCGTCATCTTAAGACCGTTCCAACCTTAGTCCATACGCCAATCGAAGACAGCGTGGAGCCGATGATCGAAGGAAGCAAGCTTTGCTTCGTTCCAATCCTTCGCGCTGGCATGGGCATGGTGGATGGGATGACGGCGCTTGTTCCGACGGCCCACGTTGGTCATATTGGCCTATATCGCGATGAAGTGACTCACGAACCCCACGAATACTATTGCAAGCTTCCAGAAGGGCTCGAAAACATGGACATCTATGTTCTCGATCCGATGCTTGCGACTGGCGGAAGCGCGATTGACGCTATCAAAATGCTTCGTAGCCATGGTGCTAAAAAGCTTTCCTTCATTTGTATCATCGCCGCTCCCGAAGGCGTTGAGGCTTTCGAGAAGGCAAACCCCGAAGTCCCTCTCTATATCGGCGCGCTCGATAGAGAACTCAACAAGAACGCTTATATTTGCCCTGGCTTAGGCGATGCCGGTGACCGCATCTTCGGCACCATGAAGAAATAGTTTTATTTTTCCTACATACACCAAAGGAACCTCAAACAGGGTTCCTTTTTTCGTAACAAAAAAACGGCCCTATGGACCGTTAGGTATAAAGAAGTGAATGCTTTTTAACGTTCGACCGCTTCGTCCATGCGCTTGACTTCTTCGGGGGTAGGAACGTAAACGAAGGGGTCATTGCGGTGGATTTCGCGATAATCAAGACCATATCCCACGACGAATTTATTTTGGTTTAAGGTCTTTCCGACATAATCGATTTGAACAGGAACCTTACGGGCGCAAGCCTTATCGAGAAGTGCGGCAACGACGACTTCTTTGGGCCCATATTTCTCTTTGATATGTTCGATAAGGTATTTCATAGAAAGCCCCGTATCGATAACGTCTTCCACAATCACGACCGTTCTTCCTTTGAGATTGGTGCTGATATCTTGTTTCAAGGTTATCTTACCCGTGCTTTTATCTCCTTCGTAGCTGGAGATTTGAATGTAATCGACAAGGATATCGATATCGACGTGCTCGATGAGGTCGATCATGAAATTCATAGCGCCTTTCATGACACAGACGAAAACGGGGAGCTTTTCGTCTTTTTTGAGCCTCTTGCTTAAAGCGGTTCCGATGCGGGTGGTAGCTTCGACAATCTCTTCATGAGACATTACGAGTTCTTGCATTCTCTTCCTCCATTAAATATTGGGCAGAATGTTTTTGTATTTACCTAGTATACGAAACAGAAGGCGATGTTTAAAAAAGAAAGCGCTATCTCGAGCAAAAAAAGATTTTCAAGAGGACATCTAAAAAAGCCTGATGCATAATAATCTAATATAGAGGTTTAACCTCACATCAATGGAGGACAAAGGTAGCTAGTTATGCTCGATAATGCGATTTTATTCTCGTTATCCGCCAATCAGGACTTGGCTGCTTCGATTGCTCAAAAGCTCGGTGTTGAGCTTGGACAAAGAAGCATCAAGCATTTCCCTTCTGGGGAAATCATCGTCGAACCGATCGAAACCGTACGTGGCAAAGATGTTTTTATCATTCAAAGCACCTGCCCTCCGGTGAATGAGAACTTGATGGAAACCTTGATTTTCGTCGATGCTCTCCGTCGAAGCAGTGCCCGTGAAATCAACCTCATCATTCCTTATTTTGGTTATGCCAGACAAGACCGCAAAGCCAAGCCAAGACAACCGATTACGGCTGCGTTGGTGGCGCATCTATTAACGACTGCTGGCGTCGACCGCGTGGTTACAGTCAATCTTCATGCTGCTCAAATCCAGGGCTTCTTCTCTTGCCTTGTCGATGATTTAACCGCCGTTCCTTTGTTAGGGCGTGCCCTCAAGGCCGAAAGCGAAGATTATTCCAATGTCGTTGTCGTTTCTCCCGATCATGGAGGCGTTACTCGTGCCCGTCTTTTGGCCGAGCAACTCGATGCGCCATTAGCCATTATCGATAAACGCCGCAATTCTCGTCTCGAACCGGAAGCCATGAATATCATCGGCGAAGTGAAGGGCAAAGAATGCGTGATGATCGACGACATGATCGATACTGGCAAAAGCGCCGTTATTGGCGCGAACGCTTTACTTGCTGCCGGTGCCAAAAACGTCAAAATCGCTGCAATTCATGCTGTTTTTAGCGATCCTTGTTACGATCTTCTCTCCAAAGGACCTTTCGAAGAAATTATCGTCACCGATTCCATTCCCCTCGACGAACGCTTTCAAAAACTTTCCAACGTCCACGTTGTGAGTTTGGCGAGCATGCTTGCGGAATGCATTGACCGCATCGTTTCAAATAGTCCTTTATCGGCAGTTTATGCCGCTTATGCAGCGAATAATTAAATATTTTTAAAGCAGGAAAGGAGAATTATGAAACTCGAAAATATTAAACTCGGACTGACTTATGACGATATCCTCCTCATCCCTCAAAAATCTTGCGTTGTTCCAAGCGAGGTTTGTTTGAAGACCTATCTTACGCCGAACATTGTTTTGAATATTCCTATCGTGAGTGCCGCAATGGACACGGTTACCGAAGCCCCTTTGGCGATTGCTTTAGCTAGAGAAGGTGGCATCGGTATGATCCACAAGAATATGAGCGTGGAAGATCAAAAGAAGAATGTTGAACTTGTCAAACGTAACGAGTCGGGCATGGTTCTTGATCCCATTACCCTTCGTCCTGAACAAACGGTTGCCGAAGCGGAGGCTCTCTTACATCATTATTCCATCAGCGGCCTTCCCGTCGTCGATAAGAATATGAAGCTTATTGGCATCGTGACAAACCGCGACATTCGCTATCTTAAAGCAGATGACACCCCCGTTAGAGACATCATGACCAAGGATAACTTGGTGACGGGCGAAGAAGGAATCACTCTTGACGAAGCCCAAAAGATTCTTTGGAAGAACCGCATCGAAAAGCTTCCTATTGTCGATAAAAATGGCATCTTGGTTGGTCTAATTACCTCTAAAGACATCGACAAGAAGAAAGATTATCCACAAGCTGCCAAAGACTCCAAAGGACGTCTCCTTTGCGGCGCTGCCGTTGGCGTTGGTTCAAAGACTTTGGAAAGAGTCAAAGCCCTCGTTGAAGCCGATGTCGATGTTTTGACAATCGATAGCGCGCATGGCCATAGCGCCAATATTCTTAAAACGGTTCGCGATATTCATACAGCCTATCCAAAACTTCCATTAATCGCTGGAAACATCGTTACCAAAGAAGCGGCTCAAGACCTTATCGAGGCGGGCGCATCGTGCGTTAAAGTGGGTATTGGTCCTGGCTCCATTTGCACAACCCGTGTGGTTAGTGGCGTCGGTATGCCTCAAGCCAGTGCTGTCGATGAAGTAAGCTCCTATTGTCGAGACAAAGGCGTCTGCGTCATTGCGGATGGCGGTATCAAATATAGTGGTGATATCGTGAAGGCTCTCGCTATTGGTGCCGATAGCGTCATGCTTGGCAGCCTCTTAGCTGGCACTATTGAAGCTCCAGGCGAAGAAATCATCTATCAAGGTCGTCGCTTCAAATCCTATGTTGGCATGGGAAGCTTAGCTGCTATGAAACGCGGCAGTGCCGATCGTTATTTCCAAAGTGAAACGACTTCAGCTCGGAAACTCGTTCCAGAAGGCATTGAAGGCCGTGTAGCATTCAAAGGCCCTCTTTCCGATACCATCTATCAACTTTGCGGTGGCATCCGTAGTGGCATGGGCTATTGTGGTGCGAAAGACCTTGTCGCCCTTCGTGAGAATGCGCATTTTGTGCAAATCACCAATGCCGGCCTTCGGGAAAGCCACCCTCACGACGTCAATATCACCGTCGAAGCACCTAACTACTCGAAAGCGGACTAAAAATCCAAAAATCCTCCTAAACTCGCCTTCTTTTTCAAAAAGAGGCGAGTTTTCTTTTATCTTTAATATCGTATTTTTGTGTCAACAAAAAGAGAGGATTTATAAGATGGAAACTTGATTTTTTAAATCATTCAAAAACGATTGACGGCATAAAAGCTCAATGCTATATTTATTGACGCACGTTTGAGGCGTATTCTCTAGCGGATGCTTAGCTCAGCGGGAGAGCATCGCCCTTACAAGGCGGGGGTCACAGGTTCGAAACCTGTAGCATCCACCAGCCTTCGTGCATTGGTTGTTTGTGGGCGAATAGCGAAGTGGCCAAACGCGGCTGACTGTAAATCAGCTCCTTCGGGTTCGGTGGTTCAAATCCATCTTCGCCCACCATATCGATTGGGGTGTAGCCAAGCGGTAAGGCAACAGACTTTGACTCTGTCATGCACTGGTCCGATCCCAGTCACCCCAGCCATTCCTCCGTTAGCTCAGTGGTAGAGCACTTGACTTTTAATCAAGGGGTCGACGGTTCAAGCCCGTCACGGGGGACCATTTGTTTGGCCCGGGTGGCGAAATGGTAGACGCAAAGGACTTAAAATCCTTCGGGCGAATAACCCATACCGGTTCGAGTCCGGTCCCGGGCACCAACAATGTATCTAAGCTTGAGTTCGTCTCGAGCTTTTTTTGTCTTGTGAATGCAAACTATTAAAAGATATAACAAAAAAGAGGAGCGGCGCTCCTCTTTAGAATGGTACTGTTTCTCTTTAGAAGCCAGGTTTCCCTAAGAGGTGAAACATGTTCTTTTTATAGACTTCGACGCCTGGTTGGTTGAAGGGGTTGACGCCATTAAGATAAGCGCTCATGGCACACGCTCTTTCGAAGAAATAGAAGAGATAACCAAGGTTGAAGGCATTCATTTCTTCAAATTCCAAAACAATGTTATCTACGCCAGCATTCTTGCTATGGGCGCTTAAAGTTCCTTCCATGGCCTTGTCTTGGATATAGCCAAGATCTTTTCCTTCCAGATAATTAAGACCATCGAGGTTTTCTTCGTCGTGCGGGACTAAGACCTCATCACGGTGCTTCATCATGCGAAGAGTGGTTTCGAAGAACATCGGATTTCCTTCTTGCATGAATTGACCAAGAGAGTGAAGGTCGGTGGTGAAGGTAGCGCTGTCGGGGAGAAGGGATTTATGTTCTTTCCCCTCCGATTCGCCAAAGAGTTGTTTGAACCATTCGCCCAGTTGAACAAACGAAGGAACGTAGGTGATAAACATCTCGACGTTCTTCTTATAGCCTTCATACATCTCATGACGGATGACAGCATATTTATAGGCTTCGTTTTGCATCAAATCGGGATTCGAAGTGTCTTTTCTTGCTTTCGCGCTTCCTAAAAGGATTGCTTCAGGATCGATGCCAGCGCAGGCGATCGGGAAAAGGCCGACGGCGGTTTGGACACTATAACGGCCACCGATATCGTCTGGTAAAACGAAACGGACATAGCCTTCTTTCTTGGCTAAAGTCAAAAGAGCGCCTTTGGAAGCGTCGGTAGTGGCGAAGATGGCTTTTCTTGCCGCCTCGACGCCATCTCTCTTTTCAAGAAGTTCACGAAGGAGGCGGAAGCTCACGCTTGTTTCGGTGGTGGTGCCACTCTTCGAAATGACATTTAGCGCGAACTTTTTATCCTTGAGATAATCCAAAAGCTCATGGATGTAAGTGGGATCAAAGGTTTGACCTAAGTAGAAAATCTCTGGCTTCTTGTGATTAAAGGCGCCATTGATCGCTTCAATCGCGGCGCGCGCTCCTAAATAGCTTCCGCCAATGCCGCAAACGACGAGGACGTCGTAATTTTCCCGAACGTATTTGGCACTCGACTTGATGAGCTCAAGTTCCTTTTTATCGTAATCGATAGGATGGTCGACCCAGCCTAAGAAATCATTTCCTGCTCCTGTTTTGTTTTTGATCATGGCGTCGATTTCGGCCACTTTTTCTTGATACCTAGAAAAATCAACTGGATGAACGAGATAATCGGTGTTTGTTTTGATAATCATTGTTTTTCTCCCTCTTTGGCATTCTCTTCCAAAATCCAAGATGGTAGTTTCTTTTGAAGCTCTTCAAAGGAAATTTTTGTTGGGTCTATAGGGATTCTTGAAAGGGATTTATGCCTTTCGCTATAGGTCATTTGTTTGAGGGAGACTTTAAGGAACCCTTCCTTTTCGTCTTCGTCAATTACTTTGACCTTATATATATTACCTACTTGCACAAAAGCTGTGAAGTTTCGTATATAGGCGTTTGAAAGCTCGCTGATGTGGAGAAGGCCCGTTCTTCCTTCATCAAAAAGCATGATGGCGTATTTCGGATAAACCCTTACGACTGTTCCTTCGATGATGTCGCCAACTTTGATTTCTTTCATCTTCCCTTCCTCCATTTCTCTAACTCTTCCTTGGTTGTTATCTTAATGTTCTCTTCTTCTCCCGAAACAAAGAAAAGCCCTTTTTGATGCTTTGAAAGATAAACGGAGGCATCATCGCTATAGAGGGCAAGCTCTTCTTTTTTCGCATTGAAAGCGTCGTATAAAGGCGGAAACAAAAAGGCTTGCGGGGTTTGAATGCGGTAGATATTCTCTCTTGGCAAATAAGTGATGGAATCAGAAGTCATTTCTACTAAGGAATCCTGACTCTTTAAGACGGGTATGGCGGTTCCTTTTTTCGTAGCTTCTTCAAGTATTCTCTTTAAGAGAGCGGCTTTGATATAAGGACGATCGGCGTCATGGATAAGAACGAAAGAGTCCCGATTTGCAGGGTTTTCTTTGATTTTAGTGAGAGCATTAAACACGCTTTCTTCGCGGGAAGCGCCACCTTCCACAAAAAAGTAATCCGATGGGTTTATGCAAGCATTTTTCAGATATTCTTGGACTTTTTCGATATCGCCATTAGGCGTAACGAAAACGATTTCATTGATGAATTCAGCTTCTTTTAATCGCAAGAAGGTTTCTACGAAAAGAGGAACGTTCTTTTTCGAAAGAACATATTGTTTCGGCGTTTTGCTTTTCGTTCTTTCACTTTTTCCGGCTAGTAAAAGGATTGCGATGACTTTAGACATATAAAAAACCTCCTTTCGGTTATTCTAACTTAAAAGGAGGGTAAAGATAAATCTTTAAAGGGACTTGTTTTCGCGACTTGATAAGGATTCGTTTATCGCAACTCCTTGGATGATAAGGCGCATGATTTTTTCAATCTCGGTGCCTTCGCGATAGTCCGCGCAAGCGATGTAATTAACGCGTCCATCTTCATAAAGTCCTTTGACTTTGTCCCGATTGCCTTTGGGGTAAACGGCAATCGATTTACCGCCACTATTTTTGGCAACGATCATCGCTGGAATATCAGTCATTCCATCGCCGATATAGACGATATTGTTATAAGGAACGCGCCTTTCGGGGCGTTTCTCGTTAACGCCAATGTCGTCGGTGGCGTCATAGACGCCTTTGGAGATGCGGTAGAGGTATTGCGTTTTCTGAGTGAAGTTGATCACGAGCTTTGGCCAAAGAGGAAGCTTGGTAACGGGATCAAAATAGAATTCGCATCCATAGACCATCTTGAATTCTTTGTAGATGGGGCAACCGGTAACGATTTCGCGGTTTCCGGAGCTTACGAGGTAATGTTCCACTTTCACGCCGTGTTCATTTCCATAATCATTGACTCTTTTGAACCAATCGAGAACGCCGGGGAAGAATTTGATGTTTTTGCCCATTTCCTTAAGGTAATCGCTGGTCATCTTGATGCCTTTTTCTTCACATGACTTAATCATGACGTAAAGATAAGCTAACGTTCTTTCCATCCCCGTTTTAGCGCTAAAGTCCGTGGTCTTTTCCCAGAACTCTGCTGGCGTAAGTCCTAAAGAGGGGATAAAGGAAAAGTTTTGCATGTCGCTAATCGCTAACGTGCTATCGAAATCATAAAGAATGGCTAAGATTGGTTTTTTCATATTTTTCACCGAACTCTTTTCGGCTTTTCAGTATAAAACATGTTTCTTAAGAAAGCAAAAAAGGCATGCAAAGAGCCCTCATTTATTGATTTCTTTGGCCATTCTCTTAGAATTATGACGATATGAATGGCTTAAGTATTTTCCTTTACGTGTTAGCGTTGCTTCTTGTCCTTTATCTCGGCTTTTTCATTTATGTTTTAACGAGCCTTCTTTCTTTCCAAGGGAAGCTCAACAAAAGGCTCATCGCTTTCAGCGTTTTATTAAAAGAAAAGAAAGACATTCTCTCCACTCTTTATAATCTTTTTGATGAAAAAGGCATTGCTATCGATTCCTTAACCAAAGAAAGCTGTGCCAAGATGTGCTGGCTTAAAATCGATACCCTTAAGGAAAACGAAATCCGGGCCGTTTCCACGACCATTAGTGACCTTCAGAAGAGGCTGACCCTCTTGGTGAGCCAGGATGCGTCCCTTTCGAAAGATGAAGAAGTGATTCGTCTTTTAAGCACTCTTATGGATATTGACGGAAATTATCGAAGGATTACCGCAACCTATAACAGCGAGATTATCGGTTATGAATATTGGCGGAAGATGTGGCTGTATTCTTGGATTTTTTTCCTTTGTGGCTTTCGCAAAAGAAATCGCCTTGTTTAAAAATAGAGTTCATAATCGACAAGCCCATCGTAAAAGTCTTTTTCGTGACTAACGATAATGACACTTCCTGGATAATTTTCGATTGCTTGAAAGAGAGCGTCTTTCGCTTTCTGGTCAAGGTGGTTTGTGGGTTCATCGAAAACCAAGAAGTTACTTTTTCGAAGGCTCATGAGAGCGAATCTTGCTTTCGTCATTTCGCCGCCCGAAAGTTCATTCAAGGGGCGTAAAGCAAGCTCTTTTTTAACCCCGGTCGCACCTAAAGCAGTCCGAATCTCGGTATTATTCTTTTGAGGGTAGGCGTTTTGAAGAAGCTCGAAAGGAGATAGGTCCATGTCGATTTTTTCATCTTGGCTATAGTAGTTTGTTACGATACCGTCTAACCACTTGTAGCTTCCTCCAAGAGAAGGAATGATACCTAATATCGTCCGAAGGAAAGTGGTTTTCCCGACTCCGTTTTCGCCAAGTATAGCAATTTTTTCGCCTTCCTTTAAAACGAAGCTAATTGGTGAAAGGAGTGGGGTTTTGTAGCCGATAATGAGATTTTCTATTTGTAGTGGTTTCTCTCCGACCGGATGCGTATAAGGAAAGGAAAAATGTATCTTTCCTTCGCCTTTAACGGGTGCATCCATTCTTTCAAGATGTGCTAAGCGGGCGCGGTGGCTTTTAGCCGCTTTCGAAGAGGTCGCACGAACGATATGGGCGGCAATGAACTGCTCTTCTTTTTTTATGTAGCGCTGTTGCGCTTCGTAATTCTTTTGATATTGTTCTTTATCGAGTTCGTGTTGCGCTAGGAAATGTTCGTAATCCCCTTTATAGCGGGTAATGGTTCCGTTTTCTAACACGAAAACGACATTGGCAATTCTTTCTAGGAAAGCTTTGTCGTGGCTTACCACCAAGAAAGCATTTGGATATTCGACAAGGTAACGAGCAAGCCAATCGACTTGGTTGGCATCGAGGAAGTTAGTGGGCTCATCCATGATGAGAACGCTTTTTTCTTCAAGAAGCATCTTGGCAAGATAAGCTTTCTCCCTTTGACCAGAGCTTAGCTCGTGTAAAGGCATCTCCATATGGGCCTTATCAAGACCTAAGCCATCGGTCAAACGTCCTACTTTTTCTTCAAGGGCATAGAAATTATTTTGATCAAGCTCATTTTGAATGCGTTCGGCTTTGGCGAGTATTTTTTCGAAATTATCGGGATCTAAGGCGGCTTGTTCATAGAGCTTCTCCATAGCCTTTTCTTTGTCGTAAAGATCTTTATAGACGCCATAGAGATAGTCGCTTAAGGGCATGTCTTTATCGATTTTAAGTTGCTGATCGAGGTAGCTAAAAGTAACGCCATTCGTCCAAATGACTTTGCCTTTATCTGGTGAAAGAGCGCCTGCAAGGATATTAAGAAGCGTCGTTTTTCCTGTGCCGTTAGCACCGACGAGCACACAATGTTCGCCCGAATTGATTTTTATAGAAGCGTCGCGATAGAGTTCTTTGTCGCTATAGTTGAAATTGATGTTTTCGCCTTCGATAAGTGCCATAGGCCACAATATAGCATCCTTTCTTTTTTAAAACGAGTTTGAAACATGAAAAAATGGCACCGAAGTGCCATTATTTTCGCTTGGTGCGGGAAACCAGAATCGAACTGGCATGGGTTGCCCCATACGCCCCTCAAACGTACGCGTCTACCATTTCCGCCATTCCCGCGGCAACGAGTATTATAAGCAGGTCTCAAAATTGCCGCAATGGTTTTTTGACGGATTCTTTCGCTTTCTTCTTTTAAATAGCAAGAAGCGAAAGACACATTTTGTAACATTCTTCTCTTCCTTTTATTTTCAAAACCCTTATGGAGCTTTTAAAGAAATAAAAATGAAGAAGTTTGCAAGGATTTTTTGGGTATATCGAAATCAAAGAGCCGTTTTTGCAGTATTGTGATAGGTACAGAAGCGAATTTCATGTCCCTCGTCGTTTAGCGGTTCGCCTATAGAAACGAGTTTAAAGGAAGGATCGGTATCGATGTTTGGAAAAAAGACTTCCGCCTTCCCATCTTCGTTGACTTTCGTTAAAAGAACATCATCAACATAAGGCAGCATTTGACGATAGATGGAAGCCCCTCCAATGATGAAGACCTCGTCTTTTTCGAGGTGAGATTTTATGACTGCTTTAAATTCATCCATGGAATGGACGTTTGTGACTCCTTCGTAGTTATGAGTTTCATCCTTTGAAAGAACGATGTTCGTTCTATTTTTCAAAGGCTTGGCGTTAGGAAAAGAAAGGAGGGTATTTTCGCCCATGGCGACCGTATGCCCTTTGGTCGTTTCACGGAAGAACTTCATGTCCGCAGGGAGATGAAAAAGAAGTTCGTTCTTTTTTCCAATTCCAAAGTTCTGGTCACAATTAAGGATCGCAATGAGTTTTTTCATTTTAGATGGCCACCGGAATTTTCTTTCCTAATTTCTCGTATTCGTAGTCTTCGAGCTCGAAGCTATCAACGGTGAAATCGTAGAAGTTCGTGATGCTCGTATCCATTTTGAGTTTTGGCGCAGGGTGAGGGGTCTTGGCCATCACTTCTTTCACTAAATCGATGTGGCGATCATAAAGGTGGGCGTCCGATATAACGTGAATAAGGGTGCCTGCTTTGAAGCCTGACACTTGAGCAAACATCAAAAGAAGTAAAGAATATTGCAAAACATTCCAATTATTAGCCGTTAACATGTCGTTGGACCTTTGATTCAAGATACCGTTAAGAGTGTCGCCAGAGACATTGAAAGTCATCGAATAGGCGCAAGGATAAAGGTGCATTTCATGCAAATCGTCGAAGTTATATATGTTCGTCATGATCCGCCTTGAAGAAGGGTTGTTTTTAAGATCATAAAGAACACGGTCTACTTGGTCGAATTCGCCTTCCGGATAGATGGACTTTTTGGCGAGTTGGTAGCCATAGGCTTTTCCAATAGATCCCGTTTCATCAGCCCAAGAGTCCCAAATGTGGGAATGAAGATCACGAATGTTATTGGATTTCTTTTGCCAAATCCAAAGGATTTCATCAAGGCAATTTTTGAACGCGGTTTTGCGGATGGTCAAAATAGGCAATTCTTCTTGAAGGTTATAACGATTGACGATGCCAAACTTTTTGATAGTGTGGGCCGGGGTTCCATCCTCCCAATGCGGGCGCACTTTGCAATTGGTGTCCCAAACGCCGTCTTTTAAAATCTCTTCGCAATTTTGAATGAAAATCTCATCTGCACGTGACATGGTATCCTCCGTTTCCTTTGTTTAAATTTTAATTTTTCTTAGCAAATCCTTTGTCTTTTTAGCTGACGAAGTGAGGGAAGAAAAGACAAGCCATCGCGAAATAGATGAGAAGTGTCGTAACGTCCATCACTGTGGTCAAAAGAGGTTGCGCCAATAAAGCAGGGTCTTTTTTGATACCGGCAGCGCCCATGCAAAGAAGCGTTCCGATAAGCTTTGAAACACTTACGGCAACAAACATCGTGATACTAACAAGCGCAGCAAAGGTTAACGCATGAATCGCGAATTGCATAGCCAAAGGACCCGTAAAGACGCTTCCATTCCAAATGGTGTAGCCTGTGAAATCGTAATTCGTTCCATTTTCGTCTCCCACAAAGCCTAGACTTACAATGCCCGTGTATTCCTCGATGGTAATCCAAACGAAAGCGAATAAAGAAACGAAGAGGGCGATGAGTAAAGAGCTTCGCCATTCCCGCCATAAGACTTTGAGGGTGTCCTTTGGGCCAAATTCGTTCATGGCCAAGGAACGGATCATCATGCCTGTTGTTTGGCCTCCGGCATTGCCGCCCGTATCCATAAGAGTGGGTATAAAGGAAATGAGAATCGGCAAATGAACGAATATCTTTTGAAGCTCCAAACGGTTTAGAACCATCGTGGTGAAGGTTCCTAAGATCAGCAAACCGATAATCCAGGGGAAGCATTTTCTTGCGTTTTCCCAAATGGACATTCCCATATAAGGCTTTTCGGTTGGTTCCATGTTGGTCATGCGGGCAAAATCTTCGTTGGTTTCTTCGGTGATGACGTCGACCGCGTCGTCAACCGTGACAATACCCGTCAAGCAATCGTCTTCATTCAGAACGGCCATCGCGTTGATGTCGTATTTTCGGAACATGTTACCAACTTCTTCTTGGTCGGTATTCACGTGGCAATATGGAGCGTCCTTATTCATGATTTCGCTTAACGCTTGATCTTCTTTGGCGAAGATGAGGTCATCTAAGTCGACAGTGCCAACGAATCTTCTTTTGCTATTGCGAATGAAAAGGGTGAATACCGTTTCCGCTTCTTTTCCGATTTTTCGAATGGTTTTAATGGTGTTTCCGACTAAATCCGTCTCTTTGAATTCGAGGTATTCGGTGGTCATGATGGCACCAGCCGTCCCCTCTTTATATTTCAAAAGACGATTCAGGTCTTCCCGCATGTCCTTATCGGCAGCGCTAAGGACCTTACGGGCTAAGTTCGCAGGCATATCACCGATGGTATCAGCGATATCGTCGGCGGACTGACTGTTAATAAGGGAAACGAGTTCCTTGTCGGTCATCGCTCGAACGAGCTCTTCTTGTTTCTCTTGCGATAAGTCGTCAAATAAAGGCGCGGTGAAGGAGCTTTGGTTGTCACGGAAAAGGGTGATGAGTTCTTTTGGCTCGAGATCTTCGGCCGCTAGAGCTATATCGGCATCTGGAACGCGGTCAAAAATCTCGGTCATCTTGACCTTGTCGTGATTGTTAATTGCCTCTTTTAAAACGTCGCTATTGAATTTGTTGGAGGTGATGTCCTCAGAAGTCAATTCGTCATGAGGGGTATCGATTTCATTTGGCAATGGTTCAGGAGCCTGCGCTTGGTTCTTGTTTTCTTCGCCTTCAGGAGCTTTTTTGTTTTCTTCTTCCATTTGCTTCCCCCTCCTTAATACCGCTAGTCTAGCCTAAATGCTTCTCTAGGAGAAAGTTTTTTCGCTTGAACTCTCGAAAGTCCTATTAGGAAAATTCTTTTTTTGCCCAGAGAGAGAATGGAAAGCATATAATACTTGTGCTTTCGAAGGAGACAAAAATGGCTGAATTAAAATTTCTTGTTGAGACCAGCGCCCGTCATATCCATGTGACGCAAGACGTTCTCGATCGTCTTATGCTCACCGAAGAGGAAATCAAAGCAGGAAAACACGCTTCGCTTGAAGTGAAGAAACTGCTTTCGCAACCGGGCATGTTTGCGAGCAACACTAAACTCGATATCTATGGACCGGTGAATCCCAAGACTGGCAAAGAATCTTGCATCAAAAACGTGACGATTCTTGGGCCGGTTCGCAATTATGACCAAGTTGAAATCAGTGGCACCGATGCTCGATCGCTTAAGGTAAACGCTCCTATTCGCGAATCTGGAGATGTCAAAGGAAGCGCCCCAATTAAACTCGTGAACCCAGTGAATGGGAATGTCGTCGAGCTGAAAGAAGGCTGCATCATTGCAAAACGTCACATTCATATGACTCCTGCCGATGCCGAAGCTTTTGGCGTTAAGAATGGCGATATCGTACGCGTTCTTATCGCTGGAACGGGCCGCGAAACCATCTTTGGCGATACGGTTATCCGCGTTTCTCCGAGCTATCATCTTGATATGCATATCGACACCGATGAATCGAATGCGGCTTGGGCCGGTGGCGAAGTCTACGGAACGCTTTTGAAATAAGCAATGGAAAAGACTTATCGTTATCTTCCCAAAAACGTTTGCTCTCGGGAGATGGTTATCGTTCTCGATGGCGATATCATCAAAAAAATTACGACCGTGCGTGGCTGCGCTGGCAATACTCAAGGCGTGAATCGCTTATGCGAAGGCTGCTCCATTGATGACGTCATCGCTCGTTTGGAAGGAATTCGTTGCCCTGGCTCGAAAACCGGCATGACTTCTTGTCCGAATGAGCTTGCAACCGCTTTAAAAGAAATCAAAGAAGGAAAACTTCTTCCTGACGATTAATATGCAAGAGCCGATTCCGTAATGGGATTGGCTTTTTCTGCGCGAATTCTTGAAGTAAAGTCAGTCGCCTGAAAAATGGCGCTTTTCTAAGGGCTATCTCGTTTTGCGGTTAGGCAAAGCCGACTTAACCTCTGGAAGAAGCGGATTCCACCCCGTTGCGGCGCGCGCCGAAAACAGGGGCCGAAGTCCGTTCCCAAAGGCTAAGTCCGTTTCCCAGACGCGGTTGGCCTTGCCCTTTAATGAGCTCCTCGATCGCCCGAGCGATTTCAGCGGGGCGGAATTGATGTTGTCGAACGATTGGGCGAGCGTATTCGCGATCGCTTTGCGCTGCCCTGGGAGAAGGTGTTTGCAATAAGGTAGCATTGTGTGTCCTCCGTTTCTTGTAGCTGGGAAACGGAGGACATTTTATATTGCGGGACTTATTTCCGCTTCAAACGCATTAACGGAGTTAACAAATACAAACCACAGATTGGCTTTTTTTCTTATCGTTTCGCTTTAAAAAACGAAATAAAGCGATACAATAACCTTTGCAAAAAGTTCTTCATCAAGAAGCGTCTTTAAGAGGACCGAACAAGAACGCTAGCAACTCCTTCGCCAAAAAATAGAAGGTAAGTGCTTGTCCTCAGCTGGAACCCACTTCCAGAACGATGAAGAGAGGAACGACTCGAAGGGGAGCTTCCACTTAGTGGGAGTTCTTTTTGTAGAAAGGTTCCTCTTATGGAAAAAGAAAAGATTTTGTTTACCAGCGAAAGCGTTTCTGAAGGTCATCCCGACAAAGTGTGTGACCAGATCGCGGATGCTATTCTTGACGATATTTTGGCGCATGATTCGAGCGCCCATACGGCGGTCGAGGTTTTTGCCACCACAGAATATATCTTAATTGGCGGTGAGGTTACTTCGGAGTATGAGGGTCCTTACGCGGATATCGCCCGGGGCGTCCTTAGAAGAGTCGGTTACGTTTCGAAAGAAATCGGTATCGGCGCCGATTCGTGCCTAATTGATTGCCGTGTCAAAACCCAATCCCCCGATATCGGCATGGGGATTGAGAGAAGCGATATTTTGGAGATGGGTGCCGGAGACCAAGGAATTATGTTCGGCTATGCGAGCGATGAATCCGAAGGCTATATGCCTTTGCCCGTTTCTATGGCTCACAAGCTCGTTCGTTTGGCTTCTAATTTGAGGAAAGAAGGCAAATTCCCGGGTTCTAGACCGGATATGAAATCGCAAGTGACGATTAATTATACGAATCCTAATAAGCCTCTTATCGATACGATGCTTATGTCTTGTCAACACGATCCGGATGTCGATCTCTCTTCTTTTAAAAACTTTATCGTCAAGGGCATTATGATACCTGTCGCCAAGTCTTTTCATTTGAACGAAAACTTCAAGGTTCTTATTAATCCAACGGGCCGTTTCGTATTAGGAGGCCCGGCCGGGGATACTGGTTTAACGGGAAGAAAAATCATCGTGGATACTTATGGGGGAAGCGCTCGCCATGGAGGAGGGGCGTTCAGCGGAAAGGATCCTTCGAAGGTCGATCGCAGCGCTTCGTATTATGCCCGGTATATCGCTAAAAATATCGTGGCTTCAGGCGCTTGCAAGAAACTTGAAGTCCAACTTTCTTATGCGATTGGCATTGCCAAGCCTTTAAGCGTTGCTGTGGATACTTTTGGAACTGAGAATGTTTCGAAAGAAAAGATCTTGGAAGCCATTCGTCTTTATTTTGATGCGCGTCCTGGCGCAATCATTACGGCTTTCTCCTTGCGTAAGCCTTCTTTCAAATATGCAGAACTTTGTAATTACGGCGCCTTTGGAAGACCAGATTTAAATGTCCCATGGGAAAGGCTCGATAAAGTGCTGCAACTTAAAAATTTCTTCTTTGGCCAAAATTAACATTTCAATTAAACATTCGATATATTCGCCAAAAGAACGTTGGTTTCTTGTCGTTTTCTAGAAGTCCTTTAAAATGGTGGTGTAAGGGTTAATAGCCCTGGAGGTACATAAGGTATGAAATACCAAATTATCGGCAAGAACATTGAAGTCACCGATTCTATTCGCGCAGCCATCGAAAAGAAGCTTGCGCGTATGGATAAGTACTTCGTGATCAACGACGACGTGCTTTGCCGAGCCGTCTGCAGCTCCTACAAAGTGGGCGCAAAAGTTGAAATTACCATCTTCTGCAAAGAGATGGATTTTAGGACGGAAGTTCGTAATAACGACCTTTATGCCGCAGTTGATATTGCCATTGATAAACTCGAAGATCAAATGCGCCGTCTTAAAACGAGAATGAATCGTTTGAAGGAAGAGGATTTGGGCTTGGGACGTTCTTTGGCTATCGAGAATCTTAAAGACGAAGACGACGAAGATGCGAATGAGACGATTGTCCGTACCAAGTCAATTTATCTTGAACCAATGAGCATTGATTCGGCGATTGCAAGAATGGATGCACTTGGTCATTCGTTCTTCGTTTATCTTGATTCCGAGGATGGTGAAATCTCTGTCGCCTATAAACGTTTTGATGGCGGATATGGCGTTATCCAAGTCGAAAATAAATTGAAAGATTAAAACCGGTTTATTAATTGGAACGCTAGATTCTATCGAATTTAGCGTTTTATTTTTGTGCTTAATTAACCAACTAAAATATAAAGTTTACTAACATTATTTTTTGATTTAAAATGGTTCTATGCGTAAAACTCTTTCGAAAAAGATCATTAAGGGGAAGGAATACTTCTATCTTTCTTATCGAAAAAAAGGAAAGTTGGTTTCCGAATATCTGGGTTCCTCTTCGTCAACGAAATTTAAAAAATATCTTTATTCTTTGCTTCGTGAGCCCAATTCTTTTGGCTACGAAAAAGCGAAAATTGAGAACTTTAAAAACGGCTTCCCTGTTTGCTTTATCGAAGATGGTTATCTTGTTTATGAATACAAAAACGGTTCTTGCGAATGGATGAATGCTGCTTTTGAAGTCCTAAAGGTGAAGCATGGTTAGAGGGATTGATGCAACACTTATTTTGGTTCTTGGGCCTAAGGGTTCAGGGAAGGCGGCGTTTGCTCGATGCTTTAAGAATTCTTTTTTGAGAACTTTTCCTCTTCTTTCCTTAGAAGAAGGCATTGGGAAAAGAGCTTCCTTTTGTCATTTGACGGATTTAAAAAATGCTGATGAGATTGCGCTCATCCAAAGAGCGAAAGACAGGGGCTTTAAAATTGTTTGTTATTGTCTTTTTGCTGCTCGAATTCTTTGTCAAGAAAGAAATAGATTCAAAGAACTTTCAAAAGGCAACCTGTTGAATTCGTTTCTTTTTCGAGAAGAATACGAAAACTTTTATGACCGAGTTATTTCGCTTTATCCATATTTGGATATGGTGTTTTTTGTGGAAAACCAAAAATACTTCAGCTTTGTGGGTGTTTACAATTATTCGAGCGTTCCATCTTCGCTTTTCGAAAAGGCGCTTCGAAAAGAAAAAGGATCTTGCGATAAGATTTTCAAATCTTAAAGGCATGTTTACGAAATTTGATTGTAATCCGAGAAAGTTCTAGAATACTGGTTATGGCAATTGACAAGATTATTGCAACGGATTTAGACGGAACTCTTTTTTATCCTAAAAAAGCATTTCGCATGGTATCGAGAGGAAACCGCGCTTTCATCGATCGTTTTATGGATGATGGCGGAAAGCTTGTTCTTGTAAGCGGAAGAACCCCTTTTTCTTGCGAAAAACTTGCTTCGAAATTAGGGCGCAAACTTGATTTTGTTGCCTGCAATGGCGCTTGCGTTGTTTCGAGCGGCTCTCTCATTAGAGATGTCAGCTTCGAGACTCAAAGCCTTAAGAAGATGCTGGAGGATATCCGTTCGGAATACCCCCTTATGTTGACTGCCCTATTCACGAAACATCGTGGCATGGTTATCAAGTGGAGCGATTTAACGAAATTCACTGGTCTTGGGTATCGTCTCTATACTTTTTTTCAATTCAATTATCGGGAACTCTTCGTTTGCAGCGACCGCGTTTATTATGAGGAACTTGAAAAAGGCGAGGTGTACAAAATCCTTTTGATGTTTGGCACCTCTAAAAAGAAGATTGAGATGGCCGAGAAGGCGGCTCTGTCATTGGCAAACGCTTATCCCGAAGCCTCCTTTGCGTGGTCGAAGCAAGTCGTAGAAGTCACGCCAAAGAACTGCACGAAGAGCGAAGGCCTTTTGTTTTATCTTGAATACAACCACCTGAATCACGATAATGTACTAGTTGTAGGGGATAGTGGAAATGATATTTCCATGTTCGACGCCTTCCCTAAAACAAGCTTCTGTATGGAGCATTCACCCCAAAGCGTCCAAGAGCATTCTGCCCACCTTATCAAAAGGTTTTACGATTTAGAGGATTATGTCTACCCATCTGCGGAGAAAAAATCCCCGAAGAAAGAAACGGAAAAGGAAGGAAAACGTAAATGAATCAAATTTCCGAAGTGTTAGCCACTCTCGAACATTATAAAGTGGCCGTGCGTGATACTTTCGAGTACACGTTAGTGAAGGACAACTATGACATTGCCGCTTTCAATGAGAAGAAAAGAAGTGTTCTCATTGAACTCGAACAACCTACTCCATTGAAGTCCATCATCGACAACAGTGGCGAAAACGGACAAAAACTTGAAAAGCTCATCCGTGATTTCTATGACCAAGTTTATGGTGATCATAGCACCATTTTGAAAGCGGCCGAAGATGGCCTTCGTGTCGATCATGCGCAACACATTGCCATTTTCAAAGGCGTTATCCCCATCCACGAAAATATCGAAGCCATGGTCAAAGGCATTTTAGCTGATGCCCATAAGAATGAAGTCGATGTGAAGGAAGCCGAAGCGGTCGACAAAGCCGAAGAACGTCTTTATCGCGCTGTTGCGTACCTTTCTCTCACTAACCAGCTTATCAAGCTTTTTGGCGATTATAACCAAGCTCGTCGCGAAGCCAAAGGCGAAGAAAGCGCTGCCTCTCGTTTCATTGGCAACGATATCAACCAAGTCATCCAACTTCTCCAAGCCGTTCGCACCAATAGTAATTTGACCGATGAACGTTATATGTATGTCCAAGACAAGGTTTTCACTCTTGTGGAATATATGACGGGACGTCGTGATCTCCCAATGGGCAAGGGATTTGGCGAAGCCATCCGCGAGACCCAGGACGCTATTAATGGCTTTGTCCGTGAAGTTGAACCAGCCTTCAGAGACGTCTACGTTCCATTCATCAACGAACTTGTGGAAGCTGCGAAGAAAAACAACAACAAGATCGGTGGTGGAGACAAACCGGCCGAAGAAGTCAAAGCCTAATCACTCATTAAGGAAGTTTTATGGAAGAAGTCGTTAAGAAAAAATCCAAAGTTTCAAAAGGCGAAGTTGCCTCTATTATCATCTATTCCATCCTTGGCGTAGCAGGACTCGTCTTTGTGGTCCTTGGCTTTATTAGCGCCTACCTTCCAAAGAAGAGCAGTGAAAATTGGACGGGGGAAGCCGCCTTTACGGAAGCGATGCATATGAGTTATCGCGTCTTTGGAGCCATTCTCCTAATTGCTGCCGCTCTCATCGCTGTGATTTGCTTAAATCTCTTTGCTAAGAAGAGCGATGTTGATAACGAACGTGCTGAACGCCGTGCTCAACGTCTTAAGATCATTGCGGATAGCGATGCCGTAACCGCGAGCGAGAATGCTACGGCAACGAAAGAAGCGGTCGAAGTTAAATCCGAACCTAAAGAAGAGACAAAATAAATTATCCTCTCGATTGAAAGCCTAGCGCCATTTGAAAGGTGGAAGCTAGGCTTTTTTGTTTGTGTGTCTTTTCGATGTCCAAACGACCAAAAGGGTTCAATTGTAAGAGGGCTCTTCAACCATCTTAACAATAACAAGAAGAAACCTTTAAGGATTAAAACTCTAAAAATAGGTGAATTTAAAAAGAGAGTCGCTCTCTTAAAAACAAAAAATCCATGATAAATCCCTATTCTTTTTGATTTTTTCCTCCGATCTCTAAAATATTTATAAAGTTTATTCCCTTTTACAAAAAGAAGATGCTTGACGAAGGAGGTAACGCCTCTAAGAAATGGGCGTTTAATCCGAAACCATTTTTGCCGAATATCAAAGGGATGGCTGAACCCTTCCCATTTCGATCGGAACACCCTTATCGACTTGCTTAAAAAGCGAAGTCCTTCATCAAACTGGCCATATTACAGCGGGCAAAACTTCGCTGTCGCCAATGAAAAAAATCATATAACAAAGATTAAAGCTAAATTTTTTGTCCCTTTCATGTACTAGAGAGGTTTTTCGTTAATTCCATAACGTTGGCAGTGGCTATATCATTTCCCCTTCGCTATTAAATTTTGGTAATGTGCATAAATAAGTGCTTTTTAAAAAGATGAAGAAAAACACGGATTTCTCCGTGTTAATTTTCGATGGCGGAGGAATAGGGATTCGAACCCTAGCGCCCAGTTACGAGCCTATGAGCTTTCCAAGCCCACCCCTTCGACCACTTGGGTATTCCTCCGTACGCTTTAGGCGCAAAAGGAATTATAGAGGTGTCGTACTCACTTTTCAACAATGCTTTTAACTAAAGGGGAGGCTCCTTCTTGTGATATAATCTTGGTTATGAAAGAAATCACGATCGATCGCAATAATGCAGGACAAAAAGTAGAGAAATTCGTCAAGAATTACCTTAAGGAAGCGCCTCTTGGCTTTATCTATAAGGCCTTTCGAAAAAAAGACATTAAAGTGAACGGACGTTGGGTGCGAAAGGATGCTGTTTTAGAAGAAGGGGATGTTCTTCGGATTTATGTGACCGACGAACAACTAAAGGACTTCTTGCTACCGAAGAAAGTGGAAAAGAAAAATATCTCTTATCCAATAGTGTATGAGGACGAAAACATCCTCATTGTCAATAAGCCTAGTGGAGTGATGGTTGTTGGCGATGGGAAAGAAACGAGGAAGACTTTGGCCAAGGAGGTTGTTGATTATCTTTATTTCAAAGGAGAGTACGATCCTTCTAGTGGCGCTTTCACTCCAGCTCCGGCTCACCGAATTGATCGAAACACTTCTGGTCTCGTTCTTTTTGGGAAGAATGATGCCAGCTTAAAAGCTTTGACAGAATTATTTAAAAATCGTGAAAACATACGCAAAACCTACTTCGGTTTGGCAAAAGGGGAGATCTCTCAAGAAGGCGAGATCGATAAACCTCTCAGAAAAGATTCCTCTAAAGGGATGGTGTATGTGTGCTCCGTTGAAAAAGGCGGGAAAGAAGCAAAAACCAAATATCGTCCTGTTCAATTCTTTAAGGGATTCACCCTCTTGGAACTTGAGTTGTTAACAGGTCGCACACATCAAATCCGTGTCCATTTAGCAAGCATTGGTCATCCTCTTGTCGGAGATGGAAAATATGGTGATTTTGAAACAAATCGCTTTTTTAAAAGCCATGTCGGTTTTGATCACCAATTCCTTCATGCCGCAAAGATTCAGCTTGGGAAGATAACAGGAGCTCTTTCCTATCTGAGTGATAAATCTTTTGAAGCCCCTTTCTCGAAAGAAGAAACCAAAGTCCTTTCCTCTTTAGAGAAACTTTCTTAAAATCTTTTTAAAGGAGAATTTCATGAATTCTATTCAAGAAAATTACGAACGCTGGCTTTCTTCCCCCTCGGTGTCGGAAGAGGACAAAAACACTCTTCGTGCGATGAGCCAAGAAGAGATTGATGACGCTTTCTATCAAGACGTGGAATTTGGAACCGGTGGTATGCGCGGTGTCTTAGGACCTGGCAAAAACCGTATTAACTCTTTCACGATTGCTAAAGCGACCGTTGGATTTGGGCTTTTCCTTTTAAAGAAATATCCCGACGCTAAGAAAAGAGGTGTTGTTATCTCACACGATAACCGTTATCACTCTCGCGATTTCACGCTTGAAGCGGCGAAGATTCTCAATCGCATGGGCCTTCCTTGCTATATCTTTGATATGCTTCGCCCAACTCCTGAATTAAGCTATGCGGTCCGCTATACCAAAGCGGTGGGTGGCATCATGATTACTGCTTCCCATAATCCGAAGCAATATAACGGTTATAAGGTTTATAACGATTTCGGCTGCCAACTTGTTCCTAGTGAGATTCTTCCTTATCTTTCCATCTTGGCTTCCTTGCCCGATGAACTTAGTGTGAAAGTCCCTGAAAGCGAAGAAATCGCTTCGACGACGATTCTCGGAAAAGAAGTCGACGATTCTTATGTGGCAAAGGTCGAAGGCATTCAAATTCATCCAGAACTTGAAAAGCAAGGATTCAAAGTCGTCTACAGTCCTCAACACGGCGCTTCCTATGAAAGCGCAATGCGCGTCTTTAAAGATTTAGGATATGAAATCTATCCGGTCGCCGCTCAATGTGTGCATGATCCTGCGTTCGGCTCTACTCTTTCCCCAAATCCTGAAACGGCAGAGAGCTTTATTGAGTCGATCAAGCTCGCTAAAGAAATCGGCGCCCATCTTTGTGTGATGACCGACCCCGATGGCGATCGTTGCGGTCTAGCATACCTTTCGAGCAAAGGAACTTATGAACGCTTCACTGGCAATCAAAGCGCAGCCCTCCTTATGGATTACATCTTTACCGAACGAAAGAAGATGGGTGTTCTTGCTCCAAATGGCGTTATGTATGACACCATTGTCACAAGCGACCTTGGAAGAAAAATCGCCAAGTCTTATGGTGTAGCCAACGAATCCTTCCTTACGGGCTTTAAATACATCGGTGATCGTATCGATTATTATGAAAAGCTTGGCAAAGGTCCTCATTTCGAATTTGGATACGAAGAAAGCTATGGCTGCTTAATCGCCCCATTCGTTCGTGATAAAGACGGTGTCCAAGCGATTCTTCTTTATACCGAAATGGCCCTTTATTACCACCTTCTGGGCATCCCTCTTGATGTGGCTTACGAAAACCTTGAAAAGAAATACGGTTATCACGAGACGATGACCGATAATGTTTATTTTGAAGGTCCGACAGGTGCCAAAGAAATGATGAACATCATGAATGAGCTTCATCAAAACCCTCCGAAAGAGATTCTCGGCAATAAGATTGCATACGTCGAAGATTATAAGAAGCGTCTTAGAACTGATGTTAAAACGGGAGTATCGACCGCTTTAACGCTTGAAGAAGCGGAAGTTGTTCGTCTACTCTTCGAAGACACGAGTTGGATTGCTATTCGCCCAAGCGGCACTGAGCCCAAATGCAAATTCTATATTGAAGTCTTCCAAAAAGAGAAGGAAGGCATTGTAGAGAAAGCACGTGCCATGCTCGATGCCTTGAAAAAGGAACTTGGCGCAAGAGCCTAACAATCATTCACCAAACGAAAAGGCGCCTCCTCGGGCGTTTTTTTAATGAGTAATAGAGAAGAGCTTTGCTAATGTTTTGGCAACCCCATCTTCATCGTTTCCAACCATTGTCTTTGGGAATTTTGAAAGAAGGAGTTCTGATTTAGAATTGGCAATGGCGAAACCTCTTTTCGCGAAGGAAATCATCCCTTCGTCATTCGCTCCATCGCCGAAGGCGATGATATTTTCGCGCGGGATTTGCATGACTTTTGCGATTTCTCTTAAGGCATTTCCTTTATCTTTTCCTGAAATGAAGAGCTCGCTATAAGGCATATTGCTCCAATGTCGATAGGAGTGGGGAGGATAGTTTTTGACGAGCGTGTCTATCTTCTCTTCAATTTCTTTTTTTGCATCGAAAACAACGATATAGGGGTCTTTCTCTAGCGTTTCTTTGAGATACTCTTTTTTGTTGAATGCTCCATAGGGGAAATATGGTTCTAAGCGAGCGTCCTCTTTCTTGAGAAAGACATTCCTATCGTCTTCCTCAATTAAGAAGTTTTCTATCTTTTCCCCGTATTTTGAAAGGATATCTTTAACCAAGGCTTTATCAATACGACGTTCGAAACGAGGAAAAGAAGGATCTTTTGGGTTCATCACAAGTAGACCATTATAGGCGATGATAGGAGAGGAAAGACCTAGTAACCGATAATAGAAGAGGATGTTGCGGGGAGGTCTGCCGCTTGCTAAGACAATTTCATGTCCTTTTTCTTGAAGGATGCTTAAAACATGGACCGTGTAGTCGCTTAAATGGTAATTGAAATCTAATAATGTGCCATCTAAATCGATGGCAATAAGACACTTATTTGTCATCCAACATAAGAAGCCCAACGGCTTTTTGCGCTTTCTTTAAGGTTCTTCCGGCGATGATTCTTGCTCTTTCGGCGCCTTGTTTAAGAACATCGATATAGGATTTGTTCGCCTTGATTTCATCGTAACGGGCACGGAATGGCGTTAATTCTTCGATGATTTTATCGGCAACCGCTTTCTTAAATTCGCCATAAAGGGAATTCGTGAATCTCTTTTCGGTCTCTTCAATCGATTCGTTGGCTAAAGAGGCATAGATGGTAAGAAGGTTCGAAATGCCAGGCTGATTGATGGGATCATAATGAACCTTGGCCAAGAGGTCGGTTTTGGCAGACATCACTTTCTTGCGAATGATGTTGAAATCGTCCTTCAAGAAGATATCGCCTTTGGGATCGCTCTTACTCATTTTTTTCGTCGGATCGCTTAAAGACATGATGCGAGCACCCACTTTTGGCGAAACTGCCTTCGGCATCTTAAAGATTTCTTTTCCATAACGGGTGTTGAAGCGGTGCACCAAATCCCGGCAAAGCTCCACATGTTGGACTTGGTCGTTTCCAACAGGGACGATATCGGCGTTATAAAGAATGATGTCGGCGGCCATTAAAACAGGATAAGCGAAGATGCCTAAACCAATCTCCGAATCGTTCATCTTGCTGCATTTATCCTTAAACTGCGTCATGCGACGAAGCTCGCCCATATAAAGGTAGTTTTGAACGATCGCGTTTAATTCGGCATGGGCGCTTACGGAAGATTGGAGAAAGATGGTCGTTTTTTCTGGATCAAGGCCACTCGCCAAATAGAAACAAGCAATATCAATGGTGTTTTCTCTTAACACTTTTGCCTCGATGGGCATCGTTAAAGCGTGCAAATCCGCCACGAATAAAAAGACCTCGCCTTCGTCTTGATAATTCTTAAAGTTCCTTAGGGCACCGATGTAGTTGCCGAGTGTCATTTGACCGGTTGGCTTGATCGCGGATAAAATTCTTTCCATAGAGTTTTCCTTCAAACAACGTCATTATACCCTTGCCGCTTTCTTTTTATATTTTTCTTTTGATGAATTTGTTCGGTTTTTCTTTAAAAAGAAAAGAAGAAAACTAAAATAGCTTTGATGATAAAGATTTATTACTCTCCAAGTTGTTCTTCTTGCCGCAAAGTTCGGAAGTGGTTTGACGAACAGAAAATCCCTCATGAAGACAAGGACATATTTTCTGGCGATTTAAGCGTAACCGACCTTAAGGAAATTATTTCCAAATCAATCGATGGGACGGATGACATCATTTCCCCTCGAAGCAAGATCGTTTCGGAAAGAAAGATCAACTTCGATGATATGACGATTTCGGAACTCATCGCTTTCATTCGCGCGAATCCGAGTGTGCTTCGCCGTCCTATCATTGTCGATGACCGCAAAGTGCAAGTGGGTTATAACGAGGAAGAGATAAGAACCTTCATTCCGCGCGCTCGAAGACTTGCGGAATGTTCTTGTGATAGTGATTGCGAGAATTACCCAACGTGCCCTGCCGCTCACGACCGAGTGGACTACAAAGGCTAAAAGAAATCCCTGCGTTTTGCAGGGTATTTTTTGTTTCGTTTTATTTTTCTAAAGCGTCCATTGCCCGAGACACTTTCGTTTTAGGATTGATGCTAAAGGGGATTCCTTCTTTCTCCAAAAGCCTCTTTAAGAGCGATTCGGCATCTTTTTCGTTATTGTGCTCAAGCTCGATTTCATAGTCTACGAAATCGGAATAGTGGTTCTCGTCGATGGAGAGCTTTCCCCCTTCATAAGGGACATCCATTCTCTTGGTGGTTAACGAGGTCTTGATATAGAGGGTCGAAGTATCGATATCCATCATTGTTAAGAAACGCTTGATGTCGCCTTCGGGGAAAGGCTTTCTTTCTTTGAAGTCTTCGAACTCTTCTTTCGTCCAAACGCAATTCTTTTCGAGTAGCCCTTGGCTTAAAGGGCTTTTAAGGGTCATTTCATAAAGGCCGTTTTTCTCGCGGATTCTGAGACCCAATCCTTCCTTACGGAGTTGTCCTTCGTCGTTATCGATATAGTAATTGGTTTGGGTATAAGTCGCGTTCCCTTTAAAGAGATTCATCAATTTCTCATAGCTTCTCTTATCTAAAAGCACCTTGACTTCGATTTCGATTGCATTGCTCATAAGCTCACCTCAGTGCTATTATAGCGGCATGAATTCAGTTTTGTCATCGAACACCGATTTCTTCCTAACGAATTTATGGTGGATCATTACGCTTGCCGTCTTTGCTGGTTTTGGTATCTATTTTCTTATTTCTTTTCTCTTGGCTAAGAAGAAGGGACTCGATAAGCCCATTTCCAAGAACGCCTATTTGACAGCACTTGGAGGAGAGGAGAATATCTTGTCTCATAAAAGGGTCGGTTCTCGCATTATTCTTTGCTTAAAAGACTATTCCCTTTTGGATAAAGAAAAGCTTCGTGAAGCGGGAGTCATCGGCTTCATTCAAAAAAGCGACCAGTTGACCTTGGTCGCCGATAAAGACCCTAAAAAGGTTTATTCCGTTCTCTTTAACGACTAAAAACGTGTTTCGCTAAATCTTCTGTCGGCAATCCCATGACGTTGTCAAAGGAGCCGACGATTTTTTTAATGAGAGGATAAGGGTCTTGAATGCCATAAGAGCCCGCTTTATCAAGGGGCAAGTAAGTATCGACGTATTCGTGAATTTGGTTTTCTAAGAGAACGTTAAAATAAACTTCTGTTCGAACGGTTCTCGTTATCTCTTTTTCTTTCGATAAAAAGGTGTAACCGGAAAGAACGATTTGTTTCTTCCCGCTTTCGAAAGCGAGCATTCGATACGCCTCTTCTTTCGTTTTCGGTTTCCCTAATTCTTTTCCATCCACAATAACAATCGTGTCGCAAGAAAGGATTTCGTCGTTGGGGTAGCGCCGAAAAACGTCGTACGCCTTGGTCTTACTCTCTTCTTTGGCGAGGTCTTTTGGACTTAACACGTTATCTAGAATTCTTTCGTCGATATGTGCTGGAATGACTTTGAAACTTGGCACGAGCTTTTTTAGAAGCTCTTCTCGACGGGGAGAAGCGCTGGCCAATATGAGCACTAACGATTTCCTCCAACATTCATGATGACGGGAATAATCATTGGGCTGCGCGCGGTTTTGCGATAGATGTAGTGGCTAACGGTATTTTTGATTGCGCTCTTGATATCGCCGAAAGTGGCTTTGCCATTAAGAATCTCGCGCACGGCCTCTTCCGCGTGCATTTGGGCGTGACGGATAACGTGGGTGTCGAGTCCTGCGTTAAATCCTCTTGCGTAAATGACAGGCGGCATAACAAGTTGATTCTTACGACTATTGATGGTTAAAAGGACAGCGACCATGCCATCGTTCTTGAGCTCCTCGCGGTCATGGATGACAGCGTTCGAAAGACCATCTAAGAAGTTTCCATCAATATAGACGTCTTCTGCAGGGATTTTCGCCCCGCGAGTGACTTCGTGATTCTTTAACGTTATGACGTCGCCGTTATCGCAGACGAAGACATTATTCTTGTCCATGCCCAAGTCGATTGCCAAATCACCATGCAGTTTCAGCATTCGATATTCGCCATGGACGGGCATAAAGTATTTGGGTCTAGCAAGGCGTTGCATCAAACGCAATTCTTGCCGTGAAGGGTGCCCTGAGCTATGAAGCGAGAAAGCAATGCTATTTTGCTTGACGTCCGCTCCTTGCTTGACGAGATTATTGACGAGCTTATCAACAAGCGCGCCATTTCCTGGGATCGGGTTTGAGCTGAAGACGATGGTATCTCCAGGGATGATTCGAATATTCTTATGATCGCCCTTGGCAATTCTCGAGAGAGCCGCCATCGTCTCGCCTTGAGAGCCGGTGCAGAGAATGCAGATTTCGCTGGCCTTGTAGTTACGGACCATGTCATCGCTAATGAGGGCGCTATCGGGAATCTTGATGTAACCAAATTTTCGAGCGATGGTGACGACTGTCTCCATCGAGCGCCCGATGATACAAATTTTTCGGTTATGCTCAACGGCGACTTCGACAACTTGCTGAATACGATTGATGTTACTTGAGAAGGTGCTCACGATGATGCGGCCTGGCGCTTTATCGAAAACCTCTTCGACGCCATTTCGGACGTTTTTCTCGCTTGGTGTGTATCCTTCGATTTCAGCGTTGGTGCTATCGGCCATTAAAAGGTCGACGCCTTCGCTTCCAAAACGAGAAAGTTTATCAAGTTCGAATTGAGGGCCTACTGGGGTTAAATCAATCTTGAAGTCGCCGGTTTCGATGATTCTTCCCTCTTTGGTATCGATGCAAATGCCATAGGAGTCGGGGATGCTGTGGGTGACTCTAAAGAAAGAGACCTTAAAATCATCGCCGATGGGAACGATGGTATCCGTATCATATTCGACGATCTTGATGTTGTCTTTAATTCTGGCATCTTCAAGCTTATGGCGAATGAGGGCGGCCGCTAAGCGGGGGGCGTAGATGACAGGAATGTGAATCGTCCGGACAAGGAAAGGGATACCACCGATATGGTCTTCGTGACCATGGGTGATAAAAAGAGCCTTCACTTTGTTACGGTTATTTTTAAGATAGGTGTAATCGGGGATGACGTAATCTACGCCTGGTAGGTTAGCTTCGGGGAAACGAACGCCGGCATCCACTAAAATCAAAGAACGTTCCGTTTCAAAGCAATAGGTGTTTTTACCGACCTCACCTAAACCGCCTAAAGCGAATATGCTCACGGGAGAATCAAATCTTGACATACTAAACTCCAATCGTTTTCACAATCATGGGCCTTGCCCTAATATTGGTTCGGAAAGCAACTTAAATATACCACATCGCTTCCGCTAAAAAAGTGAAAACGCTTTCGCAAGAGCCCTTATTTGGATGAAAGCTCTTTCATGGATGGATAAAAGAAAAAGAAGAAGGGAGATAAGATGTTTGGGATGCTCCAAAGATAAAGGGAAATGCGAAGGCTGCCCATAAAGTCGAGGGGATAGTAGGGGTGAAAGAGAGCTTCCACATAGCTTGGCGATAAAAGAAGGAAGAGTAGTGGAAGGGTTCCTAGAATGGCGCCGCATCCAAAGGACACCGAAGAAAAGATCGCTTTGGCCTTTTTGCTTTCAAGAGGTTTAAGCCAAAAGATCTCGCGAAGAAGCAAATAAAGAGATGGCAAGAACATCGCAATATAAGCAGGAATTCCATAACCGAAAAGGGAAGAGTCATAGGAGGCAAAGCCAAAGCCTAGTAAAAGCCCTCCAAGTTCATAGAGAGCAATGAGCGTAAAGAAAGGGAAGAAGATGCTATGAAGCACTTTGAAGGTTATTTCTTTCGCGCTTTTCTTAACGGGCACTAAAAGTTCCAAAGTTGTTGGAATTCTTTTAGAAATAAAAATGAGATAAGAGCCAAGAAGGGCGCTTAAGGAACTAATCAAAATAATGTCGACTGGGAACATGGCGGTAAGCATGCCATCGAGTGGATAAAACCCATTGGCGAAATAGATAATGTCAATTGCAAGAAGGGTGGTGCCTAGAATCAAAAGGGCGATGCCATTCCCGAAAGCGGTCATTGCTTTCGTTCTCGCTTTCTCGTTTCGAAAGAAAAGATGCAAGACAAAAAGAACGTATATAGGCAAGAAATAACTAAGAATTGCGGGCAAAACGCGATAAAGGTGAGAGAAATCTGCAAAGTCCGCGGCCAAAATCTGGAAGCCGAAAAAGAAAGAGACACTGGCTAATAAACTAAGTACGACTTCGATGGCAAAGAATAGAGTGCGTTTATTGATCTTCATAAGGACTCCTTCTTCCAACCTCTCACGTTGGAACAATTGTTGTAATCGATATAGATGTGTTCGATATCGAAAGTCTTATCTTCTTTCAAGGTGTATAAAGCGGCGCCCGTCAAAGTCATAGTTTCTTCTCCGAACTTAATATTTGAATAATAAAGCTCGGTATTGGCTTTGACGCCATAGCCGAGGATAACATCTTCGTAATTAAAAACGGCATCATTGCTATGATCGTGTCCGACAAACATGCCTTTGACGCCATGGGACTTCGCACTTTCGAAGAAAGAGGAATTCACCTTGCTCGGACTATTGTTTTCGTGGTAGTAGCCACCGATATAGCCATTCGTGTTTGTACTTACAGGATTTCCTGTTTCGTCGGCGTTTTGCAATTCTTTTTGCGCTTTTTCGGCCGCTTTATTCATCTGGATTAGACCGATATGCCCAAAGACGATAGAAGGGCGATAACTCTCTTCGCCTCCTTTTGCTAAATCCGTTTCTTTTTCAAACCAAGATACTTGATCATCGTGAATGTAATCATAGCCATACTTCATGGCGTCGTTAGCAAGATAATGACCCGTATCAAGAGAATAGATTTGCCAAATGGTTTGGTTGTTTTTCCGCCAATTGATGACGAAGTTGCTTTCGCCATGGACATCATCATTAAGATTGACGAAAAGAGAATTCTTTCTTTTGGGCGCACTCACGTTTTCATTCATCCAGGTTTTATCCCAAAGCCCTTGGAGGTCGTGATTGCCATAGGTGACAAAGAAGGGGATATTCCAAGAATCGATGACTTCGTAAATGCGGTCCGCTAAGGCTTTCGTGGCAACAAGAAGCGTATCGCCGGTAACCGCGATCAAATCGATTTTGCCACCGGCTTTTTCTTTGGCGACCTTGATGGTGTTATTGAGGTATTCCGTGGCTTTTTCGACTTGAGTCGTCATATTCCAATGAATATCGGTCAGTTGAAGGACGTGGAAAGAACTGCCATTTTGCTCGACTTCGCGTACGTAATCTTCTAGAGCATAAGTCTTTTCGCCAGTGGCGCATGAAGAAAGAGCTACGACCAAAGGAAGTGCAAGAAAAAGTAATTGTTTTTTCATAGTGACTCCATTTTATCCTCTTGAAGGGAGGAAAAATAGTTTTTAAATCGCCACGCTTCCAGGAATTTCTTTATAAGGGTTTTTCTTATCGATGTGGTCGTAAAAAAGGATGCCGTGAAGATGATCGATTTCGTGTTGCAAGACGATGGCATCGAAGCCGATGGCGCGGATAGAGGTTTCTTCCCCTTTGAAGGCGTCATAAGCTTTCACGGTAATTTTATAATCGCGATAGGCGTATCCTCCCGTCTTTGGTAAATAGCACCATATAATTTTGGTGTTGCAACAGTGTCTTTTAT